>Ga0207433_10000579_pt1 | contig 84970 bp, 75 predicted proteins | sample YelNatPaOPGAMG01_FD_187559 | JGI IMG/M metagenome (GOLD analysis project Ga0207433, IMG submission 187559) | Hot spring thermophilic microbial communities from Obsidian Pool, Yellowstone National Park, USA - OP-RAMG-01 (SPAdes) (version 3) | ecosystem: Environmental > Aquatic > Thermal springs...
CACCCACAACACAATCGGGTGATACCCGATTTACAACAACACGTTCTTTCTCATAGCCTCTTTCACAAGAATCAGCCTCGTCGAGGCAACCGGTTTGATTTCACCGACACGGCTGCAAGGCGAAAAAAGGGGATACAACATGAAGACGATTTTGGCTTTGACTGTTGCCGTAATCATGATGGGAGTTGGCGCTCCCTCCTCTCCGCAGGCATTGGAAACCCGCTCGGCATCCGAGCTGGAACGAGAGCGTCGCCACGACGAACAGATGTGGCAACTAATGTGTCTAATGCTCATGGAATTCGGATACTCCAACAAGGTCGCCGCGCTGGACAACGCATGGCAGAAAACAATGACACCCCAACAGTGGGCCGCTCTCGATTGGCCAAAACCAACCGCCGTGTCTCCCAGTCCCGCCGCGCAACGAGTCGCCGCCCGCTGCGCGGCAGTCACCAATACGGATTTCGCGGTTGTTTTCCAGTCGGCCTGCCGCGAAACCAATGACGCGCATGCTGTCGTGATGGGGCTGCTGGCATGGACGCAAAACGGCGGTCATCCCTCCCTGCAGGGCCGCAGCGATCTTGCCCTGCATTTTATCTACGCTGCCGCGGCGGAGTTGGCCGGCCTCGGTCGAGCGGCTGCCGTCATCAAAGAACAACTTGACCAATCCCACGGCAAGCCGTTTGATCTGGATGATCTTGCCGCCGGTTTTGCCGGTGCGCAATGGGTACAACAGGCTCGGCTGTCTCCTCAGTGGTTGCAACAGTGGGCGTCGGGAAAGAAAACCCTCCACAAGAACTTGCCGTCGTTTCAATACGGAATCGCTCTCCATTCGCCCCAGGTGCTGGAGCGGATTCAACAGGACATTCAAACCGCTTTCATTCGTGAATCGCTTGTTACGCCGCAGTAATTCGGCGCGAACGCCTGTCAGGCAACATTCAGAAAACTCCCTACAAAGAAATCAGGGATACCCTGATTTACGAAAACAGGGGTTTCTTCTAGTAATAGTACCCGTTATGAAGCGGTTTGACTCATTCGAAAATCGCGAGGAGTGGTATCCTCCGTTGCCATCCCAAACATGGGAACTTCGTCCACGACATGAGTTCCTGTGGGAACAACGATTTCTGATTGCGGGATTGCTGGTACTGGCAACCGTGACCGTTGGAGTGTTGTTGTTGCTGCGTCAGGGGCTGTGACCGATGAAAACATCCAGAACAACCGGTGATCCTGCACCAGTCAGCACGGATTCAGAAAATATCATCCCCGGCCAGAAGCTTCTGACGCCGAGGCAGGTGCCGTGGAAACGTCTTCGTGGCCGTTGCAAACTCTCAGCCAGAGAGAATGTGAAGTGTTACGGCACATTGGTGACGGCAAAAGCATTCGGAAAACCGCTGCAGCAATGCAGTTAAGCCCGAAAACCATTGAAACGTATTGTGATCGCATCAAACGCAAACTCGGATTGCGATCTGGAAAAGAGTTGCGTCACCTGGCTGTTCTCAGTCGCGTCTTGGATCGGACTCTTCTGGCCAACGCGCTCGCCCAAACCACCGCCTATCGGGAAACCACGCCGCAAACCATTGCGGTAGCGGTAACCATTCCCCCGCCCCATTCCATTTCGATAGCGGCGGAAAAATGAGTTGTCAGCAGGTGTGATCAAACGAGGTGGGCAGAGTGCTATCTTGTAGGACATGCTTCCAGCTTGTTCACCAACGGAAGTGTCTCCGACATCCTACCCGCCACATGAAATTGGGCAACCCGGAAGCTGCTCCCACCTTGAACTATCACTACGGATTACACCTGTTGCCAGTGTTCTACTGAACTTGCACCGTTTATTGTTCGGAATGGACCGCGCATCTCATTCCTGCCTGGCATCTGTGGCTGGCATAAACTGTAACCCTCGTTTGTTTTGGATTTCTTGCGCTTTCACGATTCTCCACGAGGAACACGACAGAGTGATGTTTATTTCGTCTCTATGGCAAGAGGCGTTAGGGTGATATCTTTGAGGGCAAAACCGTGTGTCGGTTTGGCGAAGTGAAGCGTGTTCTTGCCCCGCGCTAACGTGATTTCTGCCGGTTTGGTTTGTTCCCATTGGCCGCATGTGAACGGGATAACCACGACAATGGAGGTTTTGGAATCGTTTAGGGTCAGTTGGATCTGCTCCTCGTCGTGGACGTTGACCACGCGCGCCGTAAGCGCATACCTACCGGGATGCGGTGTCTCGATGTCGCAGGTGAATGTTCCGCCGCAAACTGCCTGAAGCCCGTCCGGGAAACTTTTCATCAGTTGCACGGAACCGGCGCAGGCCGCCGCGGGGATGGTGATGACGCCGTTCGAGGCAATGCGAATCGTTTTGTCGGCGTCCGTCACAGTAGCTTTCACGATGGCCGTGGTCTTGGTGGCCTCTGATTCGTTGGCCTCGGCAAGCTCCTGGCCAAGCGCGTCGAGATGAGATGGTTTGGTCGCAGCGACGATGGCCTTTTTTTGGAAGAGGGCCAACATATTCCACAGGCCACCGGTATTGTCTTTCATGCTGTCGTATTTTTGCTCGCCGAGGGCGACGCCGATCCATTGGGCGCGCAGGACCTTCTGGTAATCCTGCGGAGATTTTCGAGCTTGTGTTTCCAATAGGAAATCCGATCCCGATCGTCCTTCAAACCAACTGTGTTGCCAGTTGGCGCCGAGGTTGACCACCCAGCCCGACGGCGTCCAGCGACCGAGCGCGGCGTGGGCTTTCTGAGTAACGCCCCAAACCGGAAGGCCGAATGCTCGAACGATGAACCGCCCGAAAAACGCACGACGTCCGCAGAGGCCACCGTTTTTGAGCACGTTTTGGTAGAACTCCAACGAGTCGGTGTCTTTGTACTCGTGGGAATGTCGGTAGGCGACATCGGTTCGGACGATTCCCGAATAGCGCCAGCCGTAGTCGGGGTTACGAACGTGATCGGGACGGTAGTTGCGAAGCATTTGGCGTCCCCATGCCAGCACGTGATCCGGAGCGTCGGCGTTGGTGATGTATCGGCATTCCCAAGCGGTCATATTGGGGAAGGCCGGGTCCAGTTCGCCGTCGAAGTAGGCTTTTTCGTAGTGCAGGTATCGTTTCACGGGGTCCACGACAGGCGCCGCACCGGGCTGGTCGGCGCGGTTTCGTTGTGCAATCGGGACGGCGTGTTCGAGGCTTGTTCCCAGCGCCAGGCGTTGCAGGATGCCGTTTTTGGCATGCGGAGTGTTCTTTTGGATGGCGGTGTAGATTTGCATTGCCGGCCCGTACTTGCCGGCTTTGGCGCCCCCGGCTTCGAGCATCTGTTTCATCAGGGCGGAGTCGGCAAGGAGTTGTTCCACCAGCGATTCCTGTTCCCTGCCCTGTTGGGCGAACTCGGCCAGACCGCGCGGCGTTGCCTCGGTCAACACAACACATTTGACGAGGGCCGTGTCGAGCTTGTCGTTGGAGAGGAATGGTTCCAGCTCAGCCAAGAGGGCTTGGGCGGCATTGAACTCGTTGGTTTGCGCTCGGGCAAGTGTGGCCTGTGCGTTTTGATCGGCCAGTATCAATTTCGGCTCGTCGTTTTTCAGTTTTTCCCAGGCTTCCTGGCGTTCTTTGAGGGCTTTGATGCCGTCTTCCTTGTTCGCCTGCCATTTGGCCAGTTCTTTTTGCGCCGCGACACGTTCGGCGTTTGTGGTCGCGTTTTTCAGAGCTGCCTGCGCGGCGGCGATCCCCTTCTCGGCACCGGCGATCCACTTGTTTTTCGCGTGTTCGACCAGTGCTTTGGCGCTCTGGAGCTTCTCCAGGGAACGTTTTGCCGCATTTGCGTCGGCGGTGGCTTTTTTGACCATTTCCCGTGCCTCTTGAAAAGCGGCTTTTTTGCGTTCATCCATGGGAGGCAGGACCTTTTGAATTTCCGCCTGCAAATTCGACAACATGGCGGCATAGCGGGCTTGGAGTTTTTCGCCCGCGGGCGTCAACGTCACACTGTCGGTTTTGGGGGCGGCGGTTATGTTGCCGGGGATGAGCGCGACACAAACCACAGTGACAGTGACCAGGAGGAAGCGATTCATGGGGATTTCGTTATTTTTCATTTTTCAGTAACTCGATCATGGCTTTGCCCATTGCTTCGCCGACATCCATATAGACTTCCGCGTTGCCGCCGTAGTGGCTGTTGCCGCTGCCGCCCTGGGCCATGGGATGCGTATAAACAGTGGCAACATTGCCTTTGAATTCTGGATGCTTGCCGCTGTTGCCGTCCACGGCGAACTGGGCCTCCAGGATTTTGCCGCCGTTGCCGCCACTGCCCTTGGCGGTTTCGCCGAGGGTGGCGAGGACGAATTTCGCGTTGGGCGCGTTGAAATCGTTGCGCAACTGTTTGATGAACCGGACGAGGTTCTCTTCATATTTGGCGGCGTGCACGGGGTTGCCGCAGTCTTTTTCGCCCTGCCAGAAGAAGAACCCGGCGATTTCGTAGCCGGTCGCGCCGGGGTAGTATTTGTCGAACTCGGCAAGCACTTTTTTGGCATGGGCAACATCGTCGTCGTATTGTTTGCCGGCGTACCAATCAATGGGTTTGCCGGTCTTCTTGTCAAGCCAGGGCGGCGGTTCGGTTGCCGTGCCCTTGGACGGGTCCAGGTCCCACGAATCTGGTCTGTCCTTGTAACCGGCAAAAACCTTTGTGACTTTCTGCCCGTTGCGTTCCGTGACTTCCGCCAGGTAGCGTTCGCTGCCCGGCGGCAACAGGTCCCAACCGAGGCTGCGGTTGCCGATACAACTTTTGAGGATCATCACCGGCGCCTCAATCGCGTCGCCCACCACGTGCACGATGCCGAATTCGGGGCCGATGGTTTTGCAGGTTTTGACGGTCATCCACTCGTTGTTGAACTGCTGCATGCCGCCGCCGCGGCCGGACATGACGCGAACGTAGCGAACGTCCTTGCGTTCGGCCCAGTTGCCCGTTTCATCCAACAGATAGGGGTATTTCTTTTTCACTTTGACGGCGTGTTCGAGGGATTTTTCGCCGCCGGTAATTTTGCCCAAGCCCACCATGTTGGACTGACCGAGTAAGATGAACACCTTAACCTTTGGAGACGGGGCGGGCGTTTTTTCTGCGGCGGTGGCGGTCGTGAGTCCGATGGCGATGGCGGTCGCAGCCAGTAGGCAAGAGAGTTTTGGGGTTGGGGTACGTTTCATTGTGGTGTTTTTGCTTTCGTTGCCGGGCTCTTTGTCGTTGTTAATGGTTTTCCTGTGTTTTGTCAGTCGTCAAATGCTTTCGGGGTATGGCGCAGCATCAAGCGGTGTTGTTTCGCAAGCCCGTCGAGCATCATGGTGACCAAGGTGCAGCTCATGCAGTAATCGGGGACTCCCAGCGCTTGGCCGGTGAGGGAATCGTAATGTTCGCTGATGCCGTGTTTGATGGCGTTGGCGATGGTTTTGTCGGCGATGTCGGCGGCGAGGTCGTGGTGGCCGTAAGCGGCCAAGCCGCTGGCGATTTGGTAGTTGGTGGAGGGCCAGACATCGCCGCGCCAAAAGCCGTTGGATTTCCATCGTTTGTCGGTTCGATCCACCGTGGGCACGGGGAGCGGCGTTTGCCAGGCAGGTGACGACAGGACTTCGGCCATGCGCTTGGCCATTGTTTCCGTGGGGACAGCGGCGACGAGGGGAATCCAACTGCCGATGGTTGCGACCGGAATTTTTTTGAGTGAGTCGCGGTGAACGGCCAGAAATGTTCCGGCAGCGTCGTCCCACATGTGGTCGCGCATGGCTTGGACGGCTTTTTCGATTCGTTTGGCACGGCGTTGCGCCATGGGTTTGTTGCCGGTGATTTCCGCCAGGCGGGTCAGGCTGCGTTCGGCGAGAATCAGGTAGGCGGTGTTGCCGGGCACACAGATGTCGCCGTACCAGGGACCTTCGTTGGGTCCCTGGCGTCGGGGGTGAACGGTCATTCGCATGGTGTCGAGGTTGCATTCGTAATCGAATGTTTCCCACCTGGCGTGTTGGAGTACGCCGCTGTAAGCGCCGAGGGTGATCAGTCCGTTGTCGTGCAGGTCGCGTTCGCGCCAGAACCAGTCGTGGAATCGTTCGAGGCGATCGAGGGATTGCGCGAGCAATTCCTTATCGTGATTGCGCTGATAGACCCGCTCCACACCCCAGGCCAAAATGGGGATTTGCGAGAACTGGCGTTCTGCTTGCGGAGCGGTTTTGATGGCGACGGTGATCATGTCGTGGGCGTAGTCGGGCATTTTCTTGTTCCAACGGTCCTGGAAATCCCAGTAGTTCTGGAAGATGTCGCGGATGATCTGTTTCTGGCCCGGCAAGAGGCTCAGCAGGTCCACGACGAACATGGTGTCCCAAATCCATTGACCCTGGTAGTACGGACCGCCGGGTTGAACCCAGGTGTGCCGCAAGGGGGTGATTGGCGGACGCAGTTTGTCCAGAATGCACTTGTCGAAGACGCGTTGGGTGAGCGCCAGAACCGCGGCGTTGTCCGAGTCAAAAAAATCGCGGATGTCCACGCTTTTGAATTCGGCGGCCTGAAGCAGTTTCCCGAACCGGGACGACAGCGCGAGGGCGGCGCCGGTGGTTTTGAGAAATTGGCGGCGGTTCATGGAGGCGAACTTGGAAGCAGTTTTTTTAGCAGTGTACCGTCCAATTCGTGTGTTGGGGCGAAGGACGAGGAATCAACATAACGCAAGAGGCTGCGCATCAGTTGCCGCGCTTCGGGATGAGACTGAAGCGACGGCAGATCGCTGGTACAAACGAGCAATCGGCCCGGACCGACTCTGGTTTCGAAAAGCAGCCCCAGTTTGTGATTGCGAGCGAAGTTATCAATGACATGGACAATGGGGCGATAGTCCGCCGGGGTATCGTCGAGAATGACGGGGCGGGAGTTTTTCACGATGCGCCACCACTGCCAGTTGCTGTGAAACTCCGTGGGGAACTCGGCCAGCGCGGGGTGTTTCGGATCGCAGAGGAACCCCTGCGTGCCCGGCGGCGGCTCGATGTGTCGCGCAAGGGCGGCTTTTGCGAACATTGGCCAGCTCCAGAAGTCGGTGACGAATGCGCCTTTCACGCTGTGCCTGAGTTCGTCGTGACGGGGAAACAACAGGACCTTGCCGCCGCCGTGCAGATGTTGTTGCGCTGTGGCATGAAGACGGTCGGCGACGAGGACGTTGGCGGGTGAGCGGGTGTCAACGGTCGGCGGATAGACCCAGAGGTTGTATTGGTTGAGGTACGTTGTTCCCTCAATGGCCAGCGTGACGATCAACTTTTTCGGCGCCGGAACGGAGGCCAGCGGAACGCGCAGTCGTCCGACGGGAAACACCTCACCCTGTTTGATTGTGATCGGCCCCAGGGTGCCGGAAGCCATTGCGGGAGATTCGGGTTCGCCGAGGCTCCAGCGCAGCCGGGCATTCGGAATATCGGCGGCACCATAGTGGGCGATTTTGATCTCGCCGCTGAAGGTTTCGTCGGTGGTCCACGTATATTTTTCCATCAAAAGCAGCGGCACGGTTTCGCAGCAGAAGCGCCGCCATTGTTCGGGCGTGGCGATACCCTTTGATTCCATGAACACGTTCAGCATCCCCACCAACGCGGTTCCCTGTCCGGGGAAATCCTGGATGTCGAGCCATTGAAAGCCCGCGAGGCCGGGCGTGCGCAAGGCAGCCTCAATGTCCTCGCGCTGGCAGATGGCGGCCAACGCTCCGGAGGCGCGCATGAAATCGTGGGAAAGATCCAACATGTTCGCCTCCTTCAATCGTTGCTGGAAAATTTCCAGGTTCCGCGCCTTGAGCACGCCGGTGTATTGGGGGATTTCGCGAAAGTCCGGGGCCACTTGAAACTCGGCGATTTCGTGGCTGATGACCGGCACGGGCACGTCTTTGATCGAATCACGATAATCAACCAATGTGGATGGCGGCCGGCTGTCAATGTGACCACCGGAAAAGTCGGCGATGAAGTACGCGCCGCGCACGGGCCGGTTTTTTCCCGTCTTGTGCGTGATCCAAAAATCGTCTCCTTCGGCGAGGCTGGGTGCCCAGTGCATGTTGTTGGAGCCTTGCGCAAAGAGGTGGCGCGGATCCCACTGGCGGAATCTGGCGACCAGTTCATACATCGCCGGGTTTCGGCCAAGTTCGTTACCGAGCGTAAACATGACAAAGGAGGGGTGATTGCCGAAATGTCGGAAAATCAATTCACCCTCGCGCAGCGCGTAGTCGTAGAGCGAGGCGTTGGGGTCGGAGCCGGGCACGTCAAGATAGTCAATGTTTCGCTGGCGTGCCTCCGTGTTTTCCGGCGCCTTGAACGCGCTGCGTTTGTTCGGCAGTTCAACCTGAAAATACATGCCCAGTTCATCGGCCACCGCAAACGCCGCTTCGGGCGGGCACCACGAATGAAACCGAACATGATTCAATCCCCATTCCTTGAGAATGCCAAGCACCCGCCGCCAGCCGTCTTTGTCCATCGGCGGATATCCGGTCAACGGATAATTGGCGCAATCCACACGACCGCGCAGGAAAACCGTCCGGCCATTGATTCTGAGACGTTGCCCATCCCGCTTGAAATCGCGCATCCCAAAGCGGACCACCCGTCGGTCGGCAAAAGATCGCCCGCCGGCGTTGGCCGCCAATCGCAATTCCAGCCGCAGCAGAGAGGGCTGGAACTCGTCCCACAGTGGCACCGTCTCGCCCGGCCGGTAGAGTAACTCGACCACGCTGCGCGCGTCTGTAACCCGTGCTTCAACCGATTGCGCAGGAAACTCTGCCGCCGCGGTGACATTGTCGCTGCGGCAATTGACGGAAAGATTGACAGTGGCTGGTTGTCGGGTGATGTTGCCCATCACCACCCGCACGCGGACCTGCTTCCGAGCCGCATCGGGATAAACCTGTGCGTCCTCGATCCAGACCGGATCGGTGGCGCGCAATTCCAACCGACCAATGATGCCATTCCAATTCGACTGGGTCCGCTCATCCACGGCGTGAGCCGCGCCGACAGGAGGCAATTTGGCGTTGTCCACCAAAACGGTGATCACATGACGGCCCGGCGTCAACGCGCCGGTCAGGTCGAAAATCTGCGGAGCACTGAGGGTATCTTCCGCCCCGCAATCCCGTTCATCCACCCAGACTCTCGTCGTTTTGCTCCGTTCCAGTCGCAGAACAATCCGCTTCCCCTTCCACGATTCGGGGATAACTACGTCGCGCTGATACCAGGCCGCTCCTTTCCAGTACCAGACCCGCGAAAGCCGATCAATGGCTCGTTCATCCTTGAAAATCCCTTTCCGGTTGGTATCGGTCGTGCCGGGCAGGATCACCGAATCGTCCAGCTTTTCGGCGAACCATTTCTTCTCGACACCAACATTCTCAGGATCAAGACGGAACCGCCAAGTACCATCAAGCGAGATCGAATCCTCCTGCGAATCAACAGAAGCGCTGGCTACGGTCGTTGCGCTCGCCAGAACCATTAGTAACAACAGCACGCAGCCAATACGAAACGGTCGCGTTCTGTCAATGTAACCGGCGATTTTCAGTTTTTTCAAGAACTCCCATTGCAACATCCGGGTTTGTTGGTGCCTTTCCACCTCCCCCGGTTCGAGAGGAAAGCTTTCCCCGGTCTTCGATTGTACAACGTTCATGTTCTATTCGACGAACGGCGGAGTTTTTCTTCAACGCGAAACGTCCAACTCCTGACGAGTCGCAATGGGGACATAGCCAACCTCCAGACCGGGCGGCGGCGTGACAATCAAGGCCGGGTCCAAATGCGCGAGCGTGCCGACATCGGGCGGAGGCAGGTAGTTGCGGTCCTTGGTCCAGGCGCGATGAAGCAATTCCACGCGCTTCTGCACGACTTCGCGCTCCTCTGGGGTGAGATCGGCGTTGAGCATCGCGGGCTGATCCGCAAACCGATACCAGTAATACGTCACCACGCTGCCGTCGCCGAGACGCGCCCGAAACGGCCCAGCCACGGGACCGGGTTTTTTCCAGCAACTTGTCGGGTCGTCCGGCGTCGTGCGAGGTTCCTGCGGTTTTTCTTTCGGGGTTTCGAACCGGTATTGCGTCAGGCCGAGTTCCGGCGGTACGTCCTTCGGCGAGACGACGGTCCACTGGGGTTTCTTGCCGGTTGTGTCGAGCCGGTAGTACTCAGGCAGGGTGACGAGTGAACCGCTTTTGCGGGTGAGTTGTTCGTTCCAACGATAACCGAACGTGACGGGATTCGGTGTGAAGGATGTGGCAAAGGATTTCCACGCAAGGGGTGCTTTCTCCTCGCGCGGCGTTCGGGGTGGATAGATGCTCCAATTGGAACCGCCACCCTGCCGGAACGTGTGCACGACGGACGCGTCGGCCTTGATCTGGCCGGTAGCTGGAGCGCCGCCGTCGAACCAGCGTTTCACGTCGTCCCAAAGCGCCGCTTTTTTGTAGGCGGTCAGACGGTGAATCAAGACCGAGTAGCCATCAGGGCCGACGGGAAATGAAGTCGGCGAGAGGCGGGCGTACACCTGACCGGTTGCGCTCGTGCAGATGATGGCCGGTATGTGTTGCGTTTCCATCTGGATCGCTTTGTTCGGCCCGGCAGGACGCGAATCCAACATCAACCCGGCCCATTCCGGGTTCTCGATGGTCGCCTGCGACCAGAAAAACGGCGTGAAGAAGGCTACCGGGCCTTTGAAGTTGGCTGTGTTGAGGAACAGTGTCCAACAATGGTTGCCGGTCGGTACGTTCTTGCCGGCCGTGGTGGTTTTCGGATTGGTGAGCGGCAACGGGAGATAGCCGTAACCGAAGAGTTCACCGCACGTGCCCTGTTTCAGGTTCAGGCCGTCGAGTGGGAACAACAGCCACGGGCTGAGTTGCGCGACACCATACTGGCCGCGCGGTTTTTCCCACGAGCCTGCGCCGTAGCCGGGGCCGTTGGCGATCCACCGGAAGTTCGGCGCCACGCCGCCCATAATGAATTTCGGCGTGATGGTTGGAAAATGCGTGTCGCGCCACCAACCGAGGCCGCCTTCGATGTCGGTGTAGCATTTCTCGGCGGGTTTCTTGTCCGGTTCCCACTGTGGATGCATCCACGTGCCGCACAACCCGGTTTGAAAGCGATGTCCGGGGTAGATGGCGACGAGCGGCCAAGCCGCCGCATAAAGCGAGAAACCGCCGTTGAACTCTTCCGGCACCCGCTCCGCCGGCACAAAAAGGTACCCGGCCATCTCGGCGTCGTGAATCCGGTTACCGGCTTGCGGCGCGGCCGGAACATTTCCGGCACACAACGCCAGCAGCACGGAGGTGAGGAGGGTGAGGATGTGTTTCCTGTTCATTTCGTTCCTTTATTTGTTGATTCCGGTTGGCAGAGACTTGAGCCAGCCGAGCGTAACGAGAAATTGGTCAACCGCCTTCAGGGTTTGTGTGAGGAACGGTTCACGGTTGAAGAAACCGTGGCTTTCGCCGTCAAAACCGACCAACTCACAGCGGTTCCCCGCTTTGATCATTTCCGCAGCGAACGCTTCAGTTGTCATATATGGCACCGTCGTGTCTGCCTTGCCATGGAAGATGATGGTGGGCGGGGCGCCTTTGTAAATATGGTGCGCTGGGGAGATGTTCTCCGGCTTGGTGCCATAGTGTTTCTCGGTGGCCCTCTTGCCTATGTCTCCAACATTGTAGCCCTCCATCGGCGCCAGCACAAGATCTGGATTGAACAGCACTAACGCGTGGGGCGTCGCGCTGACGGTTTTGTCTTCCGTCGGCTCATCGAACTCGGTGATGAATGCCGTACACGCCGCCAGGTGCCCTCCCGCAGAACCGCCGCCCGCCGCAATCCGGTTGGGGTCAACGCCGAGCTTGGCCGCGTTGGTACGGACCCAGCGAATCGCCGAACGCGCATCCGCGACGCACTGGACCGGCTTGACGTGTTGCCGTGTCCAGACCCGGTAATCCGCCGTGATCGCCACCATGCCGCGTCCGGCTAGATACCGGCATTGTTTCTCGAACTGCTGCGGCGATCCGGTGCGCCAGCCACCACCGAAAAAAAGACAATCGCCGGCGCATTGGACGCCGCTGTTGGTGCGAAGATGTAGAGGTTGAGCTTCGTTTTGCCGACAGTCTTGTACGTCTCGACGCGCGCACCGTTCATTTGTGGCGGATACTCGACCGCGCGCCGTGTGGACGGGGACGCAATGGCCTGACTGACGAGTAACAAACAGGCAGAGAAGATAAGAAAACCTACGGTAACGATTCTACGAAATCTTGTTGAGAGTTTGGGTTCAGTCATGGCGACTCCTGCATTGGTTGGTGTCATTGTTTTGCCTTCTTTTCTTGCTTCTGTTGGCTTCACTTCCTCGACTCTGTGACGGTACATTGTTCCACGTCATACACCGCCCGGAACGGGCCGGCACCGGCGTAGATCTTCGGGTCCCCGAATTTCGATTTCATAAACGGGTCGTCATACACGAGAGCGGGACTGACATAGATCACTGTGATTCATCGAGTGATGAGTTCCTTGAAGATCCCTTGAATCTGAAGACCCGCTAAACGGGCCATTGTGCCCTGGCGGGCAACGGACCCGCGGATGTTGCCATTCGCATCGGCGGGCACATCTTTGAATACCCCATCGGTCAATCTTGTGACCCCGTTGAAGGTGACTTTGGCAGGATAAGCAGGGTCCGATCCAAACAGCACCAAGTCATATCGGTTGCCCGGAATCAGGCCGCTGACCGTGATGCTAGCCGAGGTGCCGGTTGTGGTATCCAATTGGATGCCGTCGCCTCTCAACGCATCTGGCACGGTGGTCCAATTGCCAAATGAAAACGACTCGCCGCGCTCCCCTCCAATGGTGACTTTGACAGGATTCGTTGTCGCGGAGCCATCCATGGGCACAAGGGCTTGAGAAGTCGCGGATGTGCTCCGCGTGTCTATCGGTCCGGTCACGGTGTTCCAGACTCCACTGCTCAGACCCGTATAAAAACAAAAACCGTCGGCAACGTCTCCGGACTTCGTTCCGTGCGAGGACTTGGCTGGCTCGAAGTCAACGGCGATCACTTTGGAAACGCGATCAAATACCGTGAGGTAGATAGTGAAGGTGGCATCGGTGGCGGAGCCATTCAGAGAGGTCCAAACCAGTTCGCCCGTATCGCGATAGTGATCTGCATCAAATCCATGCACGTCGGCCGGTGTCGGGATCGTGGCCATGTTACGACTGTTAGGATTCCAGAAACGCTTAAACCCATTCCCATCGTCTTTTCCGGTGATCTGCACGCCACTGGGATCGATTGCCGCCCCAGCGAAAGCAAAATCGCGGTGGTCAACCCAACGCCCGTTTTCCAGACGAAAGTGGTGATTGCCAGTCGAATAACTCTTCACCGAAATCATAGGCCGATCGGCCTTGTCCAAGCTAATCGTCCCGTGACGATTGAGCCAATTATACTTAGGGTCCTGCATCTCCTCGATGATGATTTCCCCTTGATTGGCCTTGGGTCCCGAACTGGCACGGATCGGAAATTGAACGGGTGTCCCATCCGTCCGATACACCGTCTTGCCGCCGTCATCGGAGTAAACGTAGAGAATGTGGGTCCCATTGGCAGCGGGATGAGGGCCGAAAGTGTCTTTGTCGAGCATCCCGATCGAGATGTGCATGCGGTTGTTGCTGTCCCAGCACGGATAGAAAGCGGATCCCGCGAATCCACCTTTTTTGGTAGAACCGCTGTATGCCCGGGCAGGTGTCCATGCAAAACAAATTTCTCCTCCCTTGATGGGCTTGGGGCCGCCAAGCGGAGTCCATAGTTTCGTGGTTTCGTCGTAAGAACACAATGGAAGGAATGAAGAAGACTGCTGCGCACTCCAGAACAATTGGCCCTTACGATCTTTCCAGAAATGCGGGAACGTGGTGTGCTCGGAAACGGGACATCTCAGCGGGGTGCGGGGGGCTTGTCCTCCCACTCGAATTGAGTAAAAGAGGAGATATCCTCGGGCTTGTTGGAACGCCAATAGCCCATATCCTTACGAGTGCGGTTGTCGCCAGTCACATGGATGTAACCGGCACGATCAACAGCAATGTCCCAAACCTGATGATTATCTCCGGATAGCTTGTAGCCTCTCGTTTCTGGATTGGCGCCGGCGACCAGCGGCTGGATCGCCGCCGCCGAACCATCGAGGGGAATTTTGGCGACCATCATTCTTTCGTCACCCTGTCGCGCGTAAACCGTATAAACATTCCCCTTATAAACCGCAATCCTGCAGCGATTGGCGTTCCTACGGATGGAAGCCGTGGTGAAAAGTTTGCGGGTTGTGTAGGTTTGACTAGCGAGCGAGAACGGTTCATCAACCGGGCCTGTGGAGGCAGCCGGACGTTCCGACGGGACCGAACCACGCTCGGCAGCCCGACCGATGCCGGCTCCTGTCAGCAGGCTCGCCGATACGAAGATTGAAGCCAGTCCGGCCCAAAGTTTATTTGTTGTTCTCATAGTTTTTCACTATTTTGTGAATGTGCATTGGCAAATTATTTCTGGCTGCCTGACTCGGTGACGGTGCATTTCTCCATGTCATAGACAGCCCGGAACGGCCCGGCACCGGCGTAGATCTTCGGGTCATCCCACCGTGCCTTTAGGAACGGGCTGTCAAAAAGCATTGTCGGCTGGAGGTCCGGGGTCTTTCCATCCACTCGTGGCAGCACGAGCGGTTTGGCGTCCTGGTTGTAATTCCATGTGATCACCGGGCCGCCCGCCATCTGGTATTCAAACTCGGAGGCCTTGGCGTTGATCGTGATCCTGCTGGTAAGAACCGCCTTTTGGAATTTCTCAAACGACCCGAATTGCGCTGGGTCGCCTGTCTGAATGATGATGGGCAGGAAATCCCGCTCCGGTGAGGCGACTTTGGTCGCAGGCTTGTCCTTTTGAGTCCAGTGCGGCGGGATTTCACTCCAGCTATATTTCCCCGCTCCTGAAGGCTCCCGGGGATCCACGAACCGCACCGCTGCATAGCCGCTCCCGGCCTCGGCGAAAATCCAACCCTCGAGTTCCGTGATTTTCAGGTTCGCAGTGAAGCACGCTTCCATGCGATCAACAAATCGGGATTTGAGGAGTTTCTGCACCACCATCGTGCTGTCGTGCTGAACGCTCCAACACTCCCTGCCGGGGCGTCCACTGCCCGACTTGTGGGGAATTACCTTGGGGTTCGGAAAAACGGCCTCGTTGCTCTGGAAAATCACGCTGCTGGTGCGCTGTTGGTCAGAGGTGGGGTGATAGACCAGATTGGGATCCCGAAGCGCGGTCCCCATCAGGTACCCCGTCGTCCGGTAGGCGTAGGAAATCAGATGCGAATTGTGGAGGAAATTCGGTGCGGGGGGCTGGTTTTCACCAGGAACCCGGTTGTAGATGCGATACGGTTTGATCGCGCCTTTGGCATTTCGCAACACGATGGCGACCGCCGGGGCCTGATAATCGCTCAGGAGGAAGCCCGGCCCGACCGGCGGTCCTGCAACCAGCGTATCATCGCCAAAAACCAGGTTCTTGAACTTGCTGGTGTCAGGAGCCAGCGGACCCGTCCGGCTCCTGGCACCGCCGCGCAGCCCATTGACGCTGATCTGCTCATCTTCGATCAGCGCCAGATCGAGGAACATCTTGGCGCGTTGGCGCACCTCTGGATCGGGTGCCAGCTCATAGAGATCAATCATCACGTCGAAATTGATATGGGCATAGTGACTACCGGGTTCGATCCACAACCCATTGAGGACGCGATTCTTCAGATAGTCATTCATGCAGTCACGCATGAGGCCAAACCATTCCTCCACGGTCTTGCCGCCGACACTCTTCCCGGCATACGCGGGGTCTTTGCGCAGGGCGGCCAGCGCCAAATAGACGTAGGGTCTGTATCTGATATCCTGATTCTCCGTGCCCCACTGGTGCGCCCACGTGAGCGGGAAGATATTCCACTTGGTTTGAAGATATTTGGACTGTCCAACTTGGTATGGCCCCTCGGGATCAAGAAAGTTGGAAGTGAATTCCCACGCCTCCACCTTGAGTTTGACCTCGACATCCGCCTCCAAGCGTCCCGGGTATTTGCCGTCATGCCCAAACATCGCCAAGAGACTGACTCCGCGTTCGTCCAATTTCTTCTGATAGTTTCTTATCCAGGCGTTTGCCTCTTTGGCTCGTTCCCCTTTATACAGCGCTGCGATGATACAATCATAGTTAAATGGTATTGAGGCCTTGGCAGGATCCTTCGCCAGTGCCTCCTTCAAACCTTGTGCGCGCATCTCATTTGAGCGCTTCCTGGTGTCGGCCACAAGGGCGTCCAGTTTGGCGGGATCAACCCCCTCCCGGAACACGAGTTGAAGCTCTCCGACAGCCAGCGGTGTCGCGGCGGTGTCTGGTGGAGGTGCGGGTGTTTGCGCCTGCGAGTGCAGCGTCGAGCACAGCAGCGCAGTAGCGAGGATGGTGGATGTATAGGATTGTATCATTTGTGCCGTCTGTTTCAGTGATGGTCGCTTTTCAAAATCGTAAATCACCCGTTTACCGCCGAGCGGCCAAGGTTCCGCAATCGTCTTCTCTTTGTCACCGTCGCCACCCGCGTGCCGCACTACCAGCGGGGAGCACAGCAAGGCGGCGACATGCGCGAGGGTCTGTTTCATGGTTGTTCCTGCTGTTATCATTTGATCGTAAGTTCCAATCATTGGCATTTCCAAGTGCGTTTGTTTCCAGTGACTGGAGCTTTCCGACCATTTCGATTATTCCTGTCCTCCTCACCGAATCGCGACTCCTGTGACGAAGAGCATGGCATCATTGGGGACGCTTTGGCCTTTCTTCGAGCCGCAATACATGCCCCAGCGGAATTGGATTTTGTTGTCCTTCGCCTTGATGAAGGTACCCTTGGTCACCAGCTTCCACGGACCGTTCTCAAGCGGCGCCTTCTGAAAGACTTCATAGGCCTCGCCGTTCGCCCGGACTTTGATGCTGATGGATTTGCCCACCATGTCTTTCGCCAGAGAGATTTCCCGCTCCAAGCCGGGCACGGGCCGTCGGCGGAGAAAGTGGATTTCGCCTGCGGCGGTCATATCAATGTGGCAGGCCCACAGACTGCCCTCGTGCATCAACTGGAAGATACACGCGCCGACCGGCTTGATGAGCGTGTAGGTTGCTTCCCACTCGTGCCAGGTTCCGGGCGCGACGGTAATAGATTTCGAAAAAACCTCGACACGTCCCGGCGAACCATCCGGGCCGGTCCCGCCGCGAACGTTTTGCTCGCCCTTGAACAGCCGGAAAATCTGGACGTCGCCATCCTCCTGATACCAGCGCGTCCATTTGCCGAAATCCTTGCGGCGAATGTTATCGCCGCAGACCTCGGTGTGGAGGCCGATGTCCTTTGGAATCGAGCCGGGTTTGCCGACCTGCTTTTCCAACAACTCGTGGTTCACCTTGATGCGGGAGCCGAGGACGGGCCCTTCGGAGAACCGCTCGCCCAGCTTGATAACACCCTGCTCCAACAACGTTGCAAAGGACGGGTCGCTGCCCTCCTGCGTGTAGAACTGAGAGGCATGCTCGCTCGTGCTATTGTTGGTACCTGTAACGGTCATCTCGGCGTCATGAACTTGGTTGCAGGCTTGCGGTGCTGCCGGAACATTTCCGGCACACAACGTCAGCAGCAGCGCGGTGAGGATTATCATGATTGGTTTCATCAGCATTACCTCTTTAGGTGACGGTCTTGATTCTGTTGGCGTTCAAGAAGGTTTTAGCCTCTTGATGCGCCCTTTCAAATCCTCAAGGGGAACCTCGCTCCGCTCGGTTGCTGAAGATCACAAACAGGAGCGAGTCTTGCCCGATACCATTTAAATTCCAAGCACGGAAAAAGTACGGTTTCTAGCAGGCTGCTTGGGTGACCAACCCAACGCACGACGAAGAGCGTTTGGGTTCACCACCGGAAAAGCTCCTGCAGACTTTCTTCTGTCCCGATTAGCTGATGTCTGGTCTGGCCGCTCTCCGCGGCTTCGCCCCAGTACTCCCCACTCACCCATCACACAAAAAAAACACTTTTTCAGGAGCGACTTTATAGGTTTGCGGTCAGTGTCAGGTCAGGTTTGTTTTTTTCCACGCACTTTGTTGACGGCATCTTGAGCGGTGGTTTCGATCTTCTTTTTCAAACGGTGCGCCCAGACAAAATCCGCCGCCAGAATGCTCAGTCCGATGAAAATCACCAGCAACCCCGGCCCCGGCACACCGGGAATCGCCATGATCACGCCCGTCACAAGCACCACCACACCCGCCGTGATGCGAGCGACGCGTTTGACGTGATGAATCAACCAGTCCATGCGCGTCGCAAGGTAAAATATGCCCGGTCCGTTGACAAGCTCATGCTCACGAATTACGTTCCCGCGTCGTTCCAACCAACAAACGCGAAAGGAGAAACCGTCATGGTACACCAACTGCCGAAGCTGCCGTTCGCCCAAGACGCGCTGGAACCCCATGTGGATGCACGCACCGTGGACATCCACTACGGGAAACATCATCAAGCCTATGTGGACAACCTCAACAAACTCATCCCGGGTACCGAGTTCGCTGACCTGTCACTCGAACAGATTGTCCTCAAAGCCCCCGCCGGCCCCATCTTCAACAATGCCGCCCAGGTCTGGAACCACACTTTCTACTGGGAAGGCATGAAACCCAACGGCGGCGGCGAACCCAAGGGCGAGCTGCTCGCCGCCATCGAAAAATCCTTTGGCAACTTCGCCAACTTCAAAGACCAGCTTTCTAAAATGTCCGTCACCCAGTTCGGCTCCGGCTGGGGTTGGCTGGTCCTGAAGAAAGACGGTCTCCTGGGTGTCGTCCAAACCGGCAACGCCGCCAACCCGATGACCATCGGCGATGTGCCGCTGTTGACCTGCGACGTCTGGGAACACGCCTATTACCTGAAGTACCAGAATCGTCGCGCCGACTATGTCGCCGCGTGGTGGAACGTGGTGAATTGGGATGCCGTAGCTGCCCGTTTCAACGCCGCCAAGAAGAAATAACACCCACACTTGCATTCCGCCAAACAGGGGCGCGGCCAAACACCCGTGCCCCTGTCACTTTTTATCGAGTTGAACAGCGACGTGCTGTACGCTCAACGTTTCTGTCGTCGTCCAAAGGACCTTTGCTTTTCGGCGCGCAACCTGCTACAAGTGGATTGCCATGAAGATCAAACTGCTCGTTTCACTCTGTGTCGCGGCGGGTCTGGCGGTGGCGATGGCACTGGCCCAGGACAACAAGAGCGCCGCCACCGATCCGCGTGTGGATAAACTGCTCGAACAACACGAGCAGATTCTGAAGAATCAACAGGATATCCTCAAGAACCAGCAGGAAATCCTCCAAAAACTGGACAAGATTGACCAGGGTCTCCTACAGGTTCGCCGACGCGGCACCTGAGTTCATCTCCGCCACCACACGACGGGCGGCCGCCACCGGGTCGGTTGCCGCCAGGATGGGACGGCCGACAACGATATAGTTGGCGCCGGCGGCGACGGCTTCGGCGGGTGTCGTCATTCGTTTTTGGTCACCGGCTTCCGCCCAAACGGGACGAATTCCCGGCGTGACAATCACGAGTTTCTCTCCCACCGCCTTGCGAATTAGGCCAATCTCGCGCGGCGACGCCACTACGCCCTCCAAACCGCATTCGGCAGCCAGCTTGGCGCGCCGAACAACCTCATCGGCCACGTCGCCACCGACGCTGGTAAGCACAGTCACGCCGAGCAACAGCGGATGACGGGGCACACTGGCAGCCGCCCGCAACATGTCGGCGCCGCCCACGGTATGGAGGGTCAACATCGCGACCCGCAATGCGGCGGCGCTTTCGACCGCTTTTGCCACGGTGTTGGGGATGTCGTGAAACTTCAAATCCAGAAAACAGCGTCGCCCGCGCTCGTGAAGAAACTCGATCATACGAGGGCCGACTCTGGTAAAGAGCTGGCTGCCGACCTTGTAGGTTTCCACGGAGTCGCCGAGTTGCTCAACCAGCGCCGCGGCGCGTTCAAAGCTATCCACATCAAGGGCCACGATAAGTTTTGATTTCATTGGAGCCAAATGCTAGGGAGAAGCGCGTGGCAACTCAAGCACAACTAACGTTGTTTTCGCCGGTCAAGGTCAACCTCTACCTGCGGATCGTTGGCAAACGATCGGACGGGTATCACGAGTTGGAGACCGTGATGGCGCCGTTGGATTTTGGCGATACGCTGACGTTTGAACCATTGTCGTCGGGTATCACGCTGCGTTGCGACAACCCGTCGTTGCCGACGGATGACTCGAATCTGGTGGTGCGTGCGGCAAAACGGCTGGCGGAACGTTTCGGGGTAAAACGGGGCGCGGCCATCACGCTCGTCAAACGCGCGCCGTTGGCGGCGGGCATCGGTGGTGGCAGTAGTAATGCGGCATTCACGTTGCTGGGGTTGAACCGGCTTTGGGAGTTGAACGCGACCAAAGCGCAACTCGGCGAGGTGGCGGCGGCGTTGGGGTCGGACATCAATTTTTTTCTTGAAGGCGGCGTGGCGTTGTGTCGGGGACGCGGCGAGCGGGTGGAGCCGGTGCCGTGTCGGCTGGCAGCGCATGTGTTGCTGGTGAATCCGGGCTTTGGCATTTCGACGAAATGGGCTTATGAGAGTTGGGCAAAAGCCGCCGCGGGATTGACAGCCGCGCCGTCGGACGTTAGTGTCCTGCTCCGCGCGTTGGCAGAGAATGATCTGGCGGGAGTGGGCGCGGGGATGTACAACTCGCTGGAAGCGCCTTCGGTCGGGAAGTTTCCCGTGCTGGAGTTGTTGAAACGGCGGATGCGCGATGCGGGCGCCGCCGGAGCGATGATGAGCGGCAGCGGGGCGTCTGTGTTTGGGCTGTTTGCGAGGAAGACGGACGCGGAGGTGGCGGCGGCTCAGATTCGGGCGCAGTTTGGGCCGAGCGCATGGGCATGGGTATGTCAGTTTGGTTGCCCGGTAGTGTAATTGGTAACACAGCGGCCTTTGGAGCCGTATTTCCTGGTTCGAGTCCAGGCCGGGCAGCCAGTTTTTGAGGGGGGCACTGGCACATGGATTGCTAGTTTGAGATAACGTTTGAAGTCCGATGACGACCAGACCTGCTCATATTTCAGAAGAGGAAACCCAGCAATTGCTGCGAACGGTGGAGATGTTCGAGGCCATCACACAGGTGCAGGAGGACGACTATCAGTCGCTAGAAATTCTCAAGGAGGCCTACAGCAAGCTGGATCGCAAGGAAGACAGTTTGCGAACGTCGCGGAAGTTGGTGGATGCTTATGAAAAGCAGGGACAAGTTTTCAAAGCCATTCTTGAGTGCGAAGGGATTCTTCAAGAACATCCCGAACAGGCCGACATCCGCGGGCGTCTGACGGCGTTAGAGAAACAGGCAAATCGTACTGTTCAGGAACCGGCCGCGCCCGCCTTGACGGTGGCAGAGGCTCAGCCCCAACCCGTGGAGGAAAAGCCGAAAGGGTTGCCCACCGGGCAAGCACTTCGCCAGTTGGCAGAAGACGCGGATCGAGTGATGGCCGATGTGTTAATTTTGGAGAAGCTGGCCACGCCGCAGGCATTGCAACCGTTATTACAGCAGTTGAAGACAATGCGCAATGTGCTCCACCCGGAGAAAGGCTTACCGCTGTCACTGACCCAACTGATCGTTAACGAACAGTACGCGAAGCTGGAAGATGTGTTGACACTGATTTTGAACAAATCGTCTTTGCCGTACATACCGCTGTCCTATTATGATGTTGATCAGGATGTCGCTACCTTGATCCCGTTGGAGGCGTGTTGGCAATTGTGCATGATCCCGTTCGACAAAATTGGACGTTGTATTCTGATCGCTACAGCCAACCCGTTTTCGCAGCCTGTTCGGCAGGCGGTCGAAGCAACATTGAAAGCGAACCTGTTCTGGTATGTGGCCGCTCCTGCTGAGATCGCCACGGCGCTTCGACGCGTTCACCGTGTGGAGGGCGGAACAAAGTAGTTCCTCGTAAACTATGAAATCCTTCAGCGACAGAATCACCGATGCCTTGATCGCCGACGGTGCGTTGACCCAAAAACAGCTTCAAGAGGTAACAGAACTCCAAAAGAAACAAGGGGGACGCCTCCTGAACCTGTTGTTGGAACGGAAAATAGTGTCCGATCAGGACATGATGATCGGCATGGCTCGTTGCCTGAACACTCCGCCCGTCACCCTCGCCAAAATGCACGTTCCCCAAGAGGTGATGGACCTCATTCCCAAGGAGATGACGCAGACTTACAAGATGGTGGCGGTGGCGCGTTTGGGCAAGAAATTGTACGTGGCCATGGCCGACCCACTCAACGTGCTTGCGCTCGACGAATTGCGACGCGAACGACCGAACCTGGAAATTATTCCCCTGATCACCACAGAGAAAGCGGTCTCGGATTTCCTGAATGCTGCCACCACCCAGGTCAAGGAGGGTATTGACGAGATTCTCAAGGATGTGGATGTCTCCGAAGTTGAGGTTGCCAAGGAAACCCAGGAAGAAATCAACCTCGACAAGTTGATCGAAGGCAGCGAAGAGGCACCCGTCATCAAACTCGTCAACCTCATGTTGGTCCAAGCCATCAAGGACCGCGCCAGCGACATCCATCTGGAACCGTTCGAGAAGCAACTACGTCTGCGTTACCGTATTGACGGTGTTCTTTACGATTCAACAGCGCCTCCCAAAGCGCTTCAGGCTTCCTTGACTTCTCGCATCAAAATCATGTCCTCGCTGGACATCGCCGAACGTCGTCTCCCGCAAGACGGACGTTTTCGGATCAAGATTGCCGGACGTGATGTGGATTTGCGCGTATCGTTGTTGCCGACTGTTCATGGCGAAAAGATCGTCATGCGCGTGCTCGACAAAAGCAGCCTCAATCCCAGTCTGGATGCGTTGGGACTTGATCCTGATGACCTTGCCAAGTTTAAAGCAGCTATTGACGCTCCTCACGGTATGATTTTGATGACCGGCCCCACTGGTTCGGGTAAAACATCCACACTTTATGCCGTACTCACCCAGTTGAACACTCCCGATGTCAACATCGTTACAGTGGAAGACCCGGTGGAGTACCAAATGCTGGGCATCAATCAGGTCCAAGTCAAACCGGAGATTGGCCTGACATTTGCCAGCGGTCTGCGTTCCATCCTGCGTCAAGACCCAGACATCGTCATGGTAGGCGAAATCCGCGATTCGGAAACAGCCGACATCGCCGTCAAAGCAGCTTTGACCGGTCACTTGGTGCTTTCCACACTCCACACCAATGACGCCCCTGGAGCTATTGCGCGTCTGGTGGACATGGGGATTGAGCCGTTTTTGGTAAGCTCTTCTGTTCTAATGGTTTGCGCCCAGCGTCTTGTCCGTAAAATCTGTCCTCATTGCAAGGAGCCGTTCCCTGTTCCGCCCGATGTAATCAAACGCCTCGGTCTCAATCCTGATGAAGTGGCATCCACCACTTTTTATCGTGGACACGGTTGCAGTCGCTGCAAAGAAACCGGTTTTATGGGGCGAATGGCGATCTTGGAAGTGTTACAAGTCAGTGAGGCTATGCGGGAACAAATCCTGCACAACACCAGTGCCCAAGTCATACGCGAACTGGCGTTGAAAGAAGGAATGAAAACCTTGAAAATGGCTGGCCTTCTTAAAGCCAAGGATGGTTTGACCTCTCTGGATGAAGTGCTGCGGGTTACTGGCAATGTGTAATCGCTTTGTTGTGCATGCAACTATAAACTTGAGTTTTGGCGCGTGTTGGAGCACCATTTTGCCCGTAAATTTTGTTGTGGCATATCCGTATGACTGAGAAAGAAACAAGGTAACCGAAATGAAATTCCCGTTTTTTCGCCAACCGGAACAACCGAAACCAATCCCCCCTCGTCCTTCCATCACTCCCACTCCCTCCGCGCCACAACCCCCAGCACCAGCACCAACACCAACGGCCCCACGACCAGCCCCTCAATCCGTATCCACCTTCCCCCCCCCTCAAGCTGCACCATCTTCCCCCATTAAACCTCCACCAACTTCACCACCCTCATCCGTTCCTGCCGGCGTGGAATTGCCGTCGCATATTCGATTCTCCCTCCGTTCCCTGCTCGCTATTCTTCCCGACAACGTTCTTGCCTACCCACGTACCGAGATTCCCAGGCACTTCAACCTCGATGAACCTGTGCTTCTCCCGATCGATTCCATCCTCCCACAATTAGCCAGCGCCCGTGTCACCCTACCATTGATCACCGTCCTTGATGCGCTGCCTTCGGGGATTGTTACCAACGAACTTCCCAACATCGAAAATGCCACCGTAACACTCCCCTTACACGAGATTGTTTCCCAATTGCCTCCGGGCTTTTTCAAGGCTCGCCTCAGCCAACGAGTCGCTCCTGAAGTCCAAGCCTTGACACCCGACATCCCTTCCCCATTCCAAGAACGGAAACCCTCGCCTCCACCCACCCCTGTTGTAACACCGACACCTCAACCCGCAACTCCCGCAGTCGAACAACCTCCAGTCCCACCACCGCCACCACCTCCTCCGCCAGCGCCAGAACCGATACCGGTTCCAGTTCCCGTGGTAGCGCCTGTGCCGGCGCCAGGGATGGCCGCTGCACCAACTCCACAAGCACCCACTCCCCCCCCTGCGCCAACGCCAACACCAACGCCGACAACACCAGAAGTCGCTCCTACTCCCGCGACGCCAACTGTCCGTGTGGCACCGCCGACGCCACCTGCGGAAATTGTCACGCCACCACCCGCACCCGAAACGACGGCGCCAGTTCCACCGCCGGCGCCCGTTCGCGTCACCGCCGCCGCGACGCAACCAGCCGCGCCATCCGTTACTCCTGCCGAAACACCGTCGGAAGCGCCTGCGCCTGCAGGAGCAATGGACGAAAACCGTTTCCTGATCAACCTCAACCGTTGCACAGTCGAAGACCTGCTCACTATCAAAGGCATTGGCCCTGCCTTGGCCAAACGCATCGTAGCCTACCGGACCGAACACGGACAATTCAGCTCGCTGGAAGACCTGCGTAAAGTGCCCGGTGTGGGACGTAAGACGTTCCGTGCCCTCACTGGCGCCAAACCGGTGGCCATCAACCGCCTTCTGGGTGTTGCCGATGACCACGCCTTGTCACTGCAAGAAATCATTCGTCTCGCCAGTAAACTACCCGGTTTACAGGGCTGTATGCTGGCCACGTCCGACGGTTTGTTACTCACCGGCGAAGTACCATCCCACTTGGATCAGGAAGCCATCAGCGTCTTTGCTCCGCAACTGTTCAAGCGCGTCGCCCGTTACACCAAAGAACTCAAGATCGGTCAGGTCAACCGATTCACCATCTTCACGGACCAACAACCCGTCAGCATCTTTGGCGCGGAGGACGTCTTCTTCATTGTCCTCCATGACCAGAAACGCTTCAGCAAACGATTGTTGCGACAATGCGAACGCATCAGCGCTGAAATCGCTCGTCTCTGCCGCCAACGCACCACCGTCTGAAAGGTCTTTGTCATATGGCCATCATCAACTACGCCAACAAAGAAGTTCAGTTCAAAATCGTTTACTATGGTCCCGCCCTCTGCGGCAAAACCACCAATCTTGCCTACATTCACAGCCAAATTGCCGACACCAACAAAGGCGAACTGGTCTCTCTGGCTACCGCGGCGGATCGCACCTTGTTTTTTGACTTCCTTCCCCTCAACGCCATCGTCATACGTGGCTTCAGAACAAAATTCCAACTTTACACCGTTCCCGGCCAGGTCATATACAACGCCACCCGCCAACTTGTTCTACGCAGCGTGGACGCCGTCGTCTTTGTTGCCGACTCTCAATGGGACAAGATGGAGGAAAACGTTGAGAGTTTCCGCAATCTGGAGGAAAACCTTGCCCGTCAAGGCGTTAGCCTCGACACCATCCCCTATGTCCTCCAATTCAACAAACGCGACATGCCGAATGTGGCTCCCTCCCACTACCTCGACTTTCTGTTGAACGATCGAGCCACTCGTGTCCCCAGTTTTGAAGCCGTTGCCACCACCGGACAAGGTGTCTTTGACACCCTCAACACCGTTTCCCGACTCCTCCTTGTCAAATTCGCTCGCGAAGCCGAAGCTGCCGCGGCGGCCAGACGCCCTGCTCCCAATCCAATAGCCGGGCTTGCCGCCGGACTTCGCCAACCCCAAAACTCCATTCATTGAGTGATCCCCATGCAACCCACTCCTATTGTCACACTGGCTGCCGCCGAAAAACTCCTGAAAACACTCGAAGAATTTCTCAATCACTCCGAGGCATTCTTTGCCATGATCATTGACCGTGGCGGCACCATCCTCAGTCAATGTGGTCGCCCGCCTGAAAGCACCGACATCACCGTGCTGGCCGCCCTTGCAGCGGGCAGTTTTGCCGCCACCCGCGAACTAGCCTCCCGTGTCGGGGAAGCCGAATTCAATGCCCTCTACCAACAGGGAAGCCATTTTCACATTCTCATGAATGCCGTGGATGACGACACCATGCTCGTCAGCATCTTTGGCACACAGACCACGGTTGGTCTCGTTCGTTTCTACGCTTCACGCACCGGACAGGAAATCAGTCGCCAAATGCATGAACTGCGGACCGGCCCTCTGGACGAAGCACCCATTTTCACCGAAGAAGACCTCAACACCGCCGGAGAAGTCTTCCACGACACCGAGCCAAAAAACTAGCTCGCCTTGACCCATCGGCCCCGATGAATCGCTTGCCCTTTGGCGAGAAAAATCTTCTCGAACTCTGTACGAGCTTCTTCGGGTAATGACAATGGTGGCTCCACTCTGAATCCGTTCATCAACCCGACGATTTGCGCAAAATATGACGCATCGTCGGTGGCCACATTGACAGCACCACCTTTCGCCAACGTTCGTTGCAATTCCAAGACAAACGACGGCTGAAACAGTCGTTTGGCCGCATGACGGCGTTTGGGCCACGGGTCAGGGAAAAAGATGTGGTATGCTGCCACAGAATCGTCCGGGATCAACTTGGAAATAAGATAACTGAATTCCAAACGCAACAAGCGGACATTCGTCAACCCGGTACGCTGGATTTTCTTGTCCACCTTTCGTAACCGAACCAATTGGCGGTCCACACCGAGAAAATTGTGACCCGGCCGTGCTCCTGCTGCCCACACCAGAAAAGCGCCCTTCCCGCATCCAACATCAATTTCTACCGGCGCTTCGCGTCCGAACACCTCTCGCCAATCTAGTAACTCAAAGTAACTGGTTGGTTTGTAAATGGCACTTACAGTCATGATTTTCATTGTTACCAAGACAAGTTTCAATTTTGTAGCGGATTCTTATCAATGAGTGTGCTCGCACGCTCGCAACCTTTATGGCATGAAAATTGCAGCATTATCCCTTAACAATAAGGGAGCCGTGGAGAAGAGTAAGAGTTTGATTTTGTGGCACTCGTCTAAAGGGATGACTTTGGCCGAGGTGCTGGTAGGTGTTGCTTTATTTGCGTTGGTTTTCGGTTCCGTCCTGACAGGCATTACTCAAGCTAATTATCGGGCTGCTTGGTCAAAGTATAACGCGGCCGCCACCAAGCTTGCGGAACAACGAATGGAGCAAATACAAAGTGCTCCCCTTGATCTGGCGGCTTCCCCACCCTTTGACGCACTGGTTGCGACAAATTTTCCTCCTGATTTTGTGGACTTGGAACAATTTGTCGGTTCCACCAACAATAATGTTCGCGCCATGAGAACCGTAACCATTGAATCGGTGCCAAATGCCAATCCCAACGCAATGAAATACAAGGTGATCACTGTCAGCGTGATCTGGTCGTACCGTGGAAGAGGACCGTTTACCAACATGTTGGTAACCATCCGGGCGCCTGACCAATGAAACCGTCTCGCTTGTCTCCTTATTCCAGTTTCCCTGCTCGATGTAGGGAAAATCAGGGGTACACCTTGGTGGAAGTGATTTTTGCCAGTGCGATTTTCACTTTGATCATGGGGTCTATCATTTCCCTAAACCTCTTTGCTGCCCGCGCATCACAAGGCTTGAGTCGTCAGCTCGAAATGAGTTCAAACACGCGGGTATTAAACCGATTGCTGATGGAAATCAAATCAGCCCAGAGTGTTAGCATACGTAATTATGATGGAAGCCGATTTCTTATCATTCCGCCCGGCACTCCCCAACGGGGTAACGCTCTCATCCTCACTCTCTATGATACCTCCAACTCGCCCCGACAAGTCGTTTACTGGCTGAGCAACAACAATCTATACCGTGCCACCGTTAATGCCAGTGACGAACGATTATGGCTTGGTAATGTTACGAATTCCCAACCATTTAGCGCCCAAGACTATTTGGGAAACACATTGAGCAATCTAATCGACAGAGTAGTGATAAACGTTGATATGGGAATGATCGTAGACGCCAACACCAAAGATTTTCGGCAGACAGTGTTTATTCGCACTGCGGGAACAAAAAGGAATTAAACTTGGAATCTCTTCTCTTCAGATATGCGTATGTGTAATCACTCTATTTCGCAAGCGTCATCAGGCTCTGCACTGGTAATTGCGTTAATGTTCACGGCAATCTCCTGTTTGATGCTGGGAAGTCTGTTCACCTGGACAGCCAATCAAGCCGAACTGGTAAATCGGCAGAATGAATTCATCGCCGCAACGTATATCGCCGAAGCAGGAGAAGAACGGATCTATGCTGCCATCAACAAACACTTGAAAGATACCGGTCAGGCACCAACTCAATCTCATTTGGATACATTCTCTACAGGAGAAATTCCCAGTGCTTCCGATCATGCCAAGTTTGCCAAATACACATTCATCACTCCAGAAGGACAACAGAACAAAATCAAGTCGCTCAAAACAGCATCAAGTTCCATCCAAACCTTAACATCAGGCCCTTATGCCGGGCTTAAGGCGTTGATTACGCCCTATCAGGTCGTGTCACGAACTCGGCACAACAACAAAAACGTCTGGGCTGCTATCCAATCGGATATCCAAATCCAACACATTCCCATCTTTCAGTTCGCCATTTTCTACAACCTCGATATGGAAATCGAAAATGGGCCCAACATGTCAATCAATGGGCGCGTTCATGGTAATGCGAATGCCTATTTCGCTCCCCGTTCGAGTCTGATATTTCAAGACAAGGTCACATTGGCACAAGATTTTTATCATCATCCCAAACCGGGTGACACTCACCAAACCTCATGGAATCCGCCGACTTACGACACCGATCCAATATCACACACCAGCACATTGAATTTACCGATCGGTTCAAGCGATTACCACGACTTGATTGAACTCCCCCCCAAACAAGGAAATGACCCGATCGCAGTGGATCGCCTCTACAACAAAGCTGGCCTGCGAATTGTTGTCACAAATAATTCCGTTACAGCTCAAGATGCCAACGGTAACACAGTAACATTGACATCGAGCATGATCAGCACGAACAAATCCCTTTATAACTACCGCGAAAGCACTACCGTTAAGCTGACCGAACTAGACATCGGTGCGCTTTTGCAGGCCAACAAACTTCCTGCTAATGGCATTGTTTACATCGCTGACACCCGCACGCCTGGACAAACTGCCGTGCGTTTGATCAACGGCGCAACCCTTCCCAATCAAGGCCTTACCGTTGTTTCCCAAAATCCCGTGTACATTCAGGGCAACTATAATACGACCTACAATCAGCCCGCCGCGATTTTCGCCGATTCCATCAATATTCTCTCCAGCAACTGGTCTGATGCCCGCAGCAATCAGGCTCTCAGCAATCGTCTGGCGACTGACACAACAGTGAACAGCGCTTTTTTTACTGGCATTGTTCCCACCGACGGTGCCAATTACAGCGGTGGCGTTGAAAATCTTCCCCGTTTTCTTGAGGACTGGACAGGACGAACCTTCACGTATCGCGGTTCCATGGTGGTCATGTTTGCCAGCCAAACCGCCACGGGAAGGTGGGGCAATAGTAGCTATAACCCACCAACCCGTAATTGGAGTTTCGATACTCAATTCCTTGATGCCACACGACTCCCTCCTGGCACTCCGTCAGTACGGGTTATCCGCCGTGCCAACTGGAAACTGGCTTATTACTGAGTCACTGCTGCGCCTGACTCAGTAATTGGCAAATAATCCTTGCTTTGATCCTGCTCAAAGGAAACCGATTGGACCGAACAATGGAATGATTGTTTTTGGCGGTTTTTCCCTGTAAACACGGCGTGTGAATCGTATTTTGGTCGTGGTCACAAATTTGTTTCCCGTCTGGGTCGTGATCGGCGGAGCTGTGGCATTGGTGCATCCCACATGGTTCACCTGGTTCAGCGGCCCGTGGATCACGTGGGGACTAGCGGTCATCATGCTCGGCATGGGTATCACATTGACGGTGGAGGATTGTCGGCGAGTGCTGCGAATGCCGCGAGCCGTGGGGATTGGATTTGTAGGACAATATCTCATCATGCCAGTGCTTGGTTGGAGTATCGCGCGCGGCCTAAAACTGGAAACGCCGTTCGCCGTGGGATTGATTTTGGTTTCTTGCTGTCCGGGGGGCACAGCTTCCAACGTGGTGACCTACCTGGCGCAAGCGAATGTAGCGTTATCGGTGTTAATGACGATGTGTTCGACCATGGCGGCGGTGGTGATGACGCCATTGCTAACAAAGTGGCTGGCAGGACACTATGTGCCAGTGGATGCGGCGGGGTTGTTTTGGAGCACCGTGCAGATTGTGCTCGCGCCGGTCGTCATTGGCGTAACGCTGAACCGGTATGTGCCGCGGGCGGTAAAGGTTGTCTTGCCGGTAGCGCCGTTGGTTTCGGTGCTGACCATTGTGATGATTTGCGCCAGTATCATCGGCAGCAACGCCGGGCCGCTCCGTCAGTCAGGGGGTGTATTACTGCTGGCGGTCTTTCTGTTGCACGCAGGCGGGTTCGGGCTGGGGTATGTATTCAGCTATTTGCTGCGCGGCGACACGCTGACAAATCGGACGATTTCCATCGAGGTGGGGATGCAGAACTCCGGTTTGGGCGCGGCACTGGCAAAAACGCATTTTAGCGCGATGCCGCTGGCACCGCTGCCGTGCGCGCTTTCAGCGACATTTCATTCGGTGATCGGCAGCCTGCTGGCCGGTTACTGGCGGTTGCGGCCCGTAAAAACATACCAAACGCCCATCCGAAAAACGGACGGCGACAAGACGAGCTTATAAAGGGCTCAACCGAACGAACTCTTTGCTGGAAAGATTGCCAGATCCAAAGAACAGATTCTGCGCTATAGTACGACCACATGTTTTTGCCAACCACACCCGATGAATTGAAACGCCTCGGCTGGGACGCGCTCGACGTGATCCTTGTCAGCGGCGACAGTTACATTGACAGCCCGCAAATCGGCGTCGCAGTCATTGGAAAGACGCTGCTCAACGCGGGATTCCGCGTCGGCATCATCGCGCAACCCGGTGAGACCGACATCGGACGCCTGGGCCAGCCACGTCTGTTCTGGGGAGTCACCGCCGGTTCGGTGGACTCGATGGTGGCCAATTACACCGCGCTGAAGAAACGCCGCAAGAGCGACGATTACACGCCCGGCGGTGTCAACAACCGCCGCCCGGACCGTGCCAGCATTGTGTACGCAAACTGGATTCGCCGTTTCGCCAAACCGTCCAGGCCGATTGTGCTGGGCGGCATCGAGGCCAGCTTGCGACGAGTGCCGCATTATGATTACTGGGACAACAAGATCCGTCGGTCGCTATTGTTCGATGCGAAAGCGGATTTTCTGTTGTACGGCATGGCGGAAAAGGCAACGCTGGCATTGGCCCAGGCGCTTCGAGATGGCCGCGACCCACGTGAGGTACGCGGGCTGTGTTACATCGCCAGAGAGAAACGCGACGGGCACCTCGAACTCCCCAATTACGAAACGGTGGCTTCAGACAAAATGGCGTTCATCGAGATGTTTCACACGTTTTACCGCAACACCGACCCGGTCAGCGCGAAAGGGCTGTGCCAACGACACGCCGACCGATGGCTGATACACAATCCGCCCATGCCGTACGAAACACAGGCGGAACTGGATGCCGTGTATGCGCTCGATTACGAGCGGGCACAACATCCGTTCTACGAAAAACAGGGGCCGGTGAGGGCGCTGGAGACCATTCGTTTCTCGATCTCGACCCATCGCGGCTGTTACGGCGAGTGCAACTTCTGCGCCATCGGCGTCCACGAAGGACGAACCGTTCGCTCCCGCAGCGCCGACAGCATCCTGCGCGAGGCCAAACAGATCACCCGTCACCCGCAGTTCAAGGGCATCATCCACGACCTCGGCGGTCCCACCGCCAACATGTACGGCTTTGAGTGCAATCGCAAACTCCAACACGGCGCCTGCCCCAACAAACGCTGCCTCTACCCCGCCGTCTGTCCGCAACTACCCGTCAACTACCATCCTCTCCTCGATGTGCTCCGACGGGTACGCTCGCTGCCCGGCGTGAAAAAAGTTTTTGTAGCGTCGGGAATCCGCTACGACATGGGCCTGACCGATGACTATCTGCGGGAACTGGTCGTGCATCACGTCTCCGGCCAGGTGAAAGTCGCTCCCGAACACACTAACGCTGCCGTGCTAACGTTGATGGGCAAACCCGGCGTGGACGCCCTGCTGCGATTCAAAAAGCGGTTTGACGAATTATCGAGGACGGCGGGTAAACCACAGTTTCTGACTTACTACCTGATTGCGGCTCATCCCGGCTGCACGGAGGCAGAGATGACGGAACTGAAACGCTTTACCCGCGAACAACTACATATCCGCCCGGAACAGGTCCAAATTTTCACGCCGACGCCCTCGACGTATTCGACGTTGATGTACTACACGGAAATGGACCCGTGGACGCGCCAACCGATCCGTGTCGAAAAAGACCTTCACCGCAAAGAGCGCCAAAAACAAATTGTCGTCCGCAAGGACTGACATTGACCGACACCAAGATTTTCCTCGCGTTCCCCGCAACGATTCGCTATCTTGTGCCACAAGGAGGAAGGACAGTTCGTTTTCCTTGGGCTGATCCGAAATACGCTCCGCCACGGCGGAGAAACAAGGAGGTTGAGCCGAGACATGAAACCGGCGAAAGAAGTTGTTGGTTGGTGTTCTCCCAAAGACGTGCAGAAACTCGCGCGTCTGGCTGCCCAGGTTATCCTCAGCCGTACGCTACCCCATGCGCACGGTGCCTATCGGAGATTTCCCTCGTCACTGCCTCACACCCCTGCATTCCACATTCGTACCCGATAATTCCGCCGCGATCCATTCTTGCCCGCACCCGATCTTGTCGGTTAGTCTGGGGGCGTCAGGTCCATGGATACCGGAATTGGAACACGCCCACGCAATGTGGATTGGAAACGGGCGGCGGCTCTGCTCTACGGCGACTGGGGAACGAGTAAAGCGTACGTCACAGGCATCGCTTTTGCCATTGCGATGTACAGCTCGTTCTGGTTCGTGCTGGCCGTCAGTGTATTGACCGCCGTTGTCGGCCTGAACTACATCTGGGTCTGCAAATACTTCCCTGAAGGCGGCGGCGTGTACTCGGCTGCCCGGTCGCACTCGCGACATCTGGCGCTGATCGGCGGTTTTCTCCTGGTGGCCAACTACCTGGTAACAGCGGCACTGAGTTGCTATGAAGCGTTCGTCTATTTCGGATTCACTTCGGAAGACGCCAAGCGCTGGGCCATTCTGACGATCTTTGTCATCGGCGTGATCAATTTCTTCGGCCCGCGACATTCCGGCAGCATCGCCATCTGGTTTGCCGGTGCGACAGTGGCGGTGATGGCCATCCTCGCGCTGGCCTGTTTGCCCCATCTTCCGTCGGCGGTGGCTAACCTGGAACGGCCCCACCGCAGTCCACTCGAATGGTGGGTCGCTTTCACTGGCGTGATTCTCGCTCTTTCGGGCGTGGAATCCATTGCCAACATGACCGGCGTCATGCAACTGGATGCCGGTGCCACCAGCGCAAAGCCGCGCGTGCTGGTGACCGCGCGCAAAGCGATCTTACCCGTACTGATCGAAGTGGTAGTGTTCACGTCGTTGTTCGGACTGGCGATGAACGCCATTCCGGACATGGATCGCCATACTCACGAAGGCGACATGTTGCGGTTCATGGGAGCCACGTTTGTGGATGTTCCCTTGGGGAAATGGACAGGGCTTTCGTGGTTCGTCACCCAGACGCCGTTTGCTGACCTCGTCAGCTTCGTGATCGGCGGCCTGCTGCTGAGCGCCACCAACACCGCCATCGTCGCCCTGGTCAGCATCCTCTACCTGATGTGCAAGGACGACGAGATGCCACAGCAATTCGGCATGTTGAACCGCTACGGCGTACCCTGGATTCTGATGCTCATCGCCATTCTCGCCCCCATTCTGGTGCTCGACATTCAGAAAGGCGAACACGCCCTCGCCGGGCTGGCCGCCTTGTACGCCATCGGCGTTGTCGGCGCCATCGCCGTCAACCTCGGCTCCTGCGTTTTCAACCGCCACCTCGATATGACCCCATGGGAACGAACCGTCATGGGCGTCACATTTCTCGTAGTGGCTTGCATTGAACTCACCATCGCTGCCACTAAACCGGCGGCGGCCTTGTTTGCCGGAATTGTATTGACGCTCGGATTCGCCGCGCGCGCCATACACAAGGGCATCCAATTACCTGTTTGGGTAAAACACAGCGTACTTTGGGCCTCGAACTGGACCCATGCGCACGACGTGCACATCCCCCTGCTCTCGCGTCTGAAACGTGTCCTGCTGCCCGAATTGGCGGCCAAACACATGATGACCCGGCCCCCGGCGGAACTCGAAGCGAAACTGGCCGCCCAACTGGGACCACCACGCCCCGTTGGCGCCATCATGGTCGCCGCCCGAGGCGTGACGCCGACGCTACGCTATGCCGTCGAGCAAGCCCGCGCCCACCACGCGGAGTTGTATGTCTTATTCGTGCGCGAGGTCTTCACTACCATCCCCGTCCCAATGTGCGAGGAAACCGATGAGGAAGCCAAAGCCGTTTTCATCGCCGCGCAATCCATTGCGCACGACGTCAATCTCCACACCATCTACGCCGTGAGCGACGACTTGGCCTGGACCATTCTCGACCATGCCGCCATGGCGGGCGTGGACCTGTTGATCCTCGGTCACTCCCAACGCATGGCCTTTACCCGCCTCTTACGCGGTGACCTGATCCAGAAACTCGCCGCACAACTGCCCGAAGAAATCCGCCTTGTCATCGTCGGCTGAACCAATGAACGCCCTTCGCAAATACTTCGAGTTCGTCCGATTCTCCCATACGGTGTTTGCGCTGCCGTTTGCCCTGGCCAGCATGGCTCTGGCCGCACGCCCGAATCGCGGCTGGCCAGGCTGGCGAACGTTTCTGCTGGTGCTGGCGGCGATGGTCTGCGCGCGGACGGCGGCCATGGGTTTCAACCGGATTGTGGATCGCAAATTCGATGCGCAGAACCCCCGAACCGCAAGCCGTCATTTGCCAACGGGAAAAATCTCGCTATCCGGCGCCTGGTGTCTGGTACTCAGTGCTTCCGCCGGGTTGGTGGCGGCGAGCTGGTTCATCAACCGGCTCTGCTTCGCACTTTCGCCGGTCGCGCTGGCAATTGTGTTTTTTTATTCGCTGACGAAGCGGTTCACGGACCTTACACACTTCTTTCTGGGGTTGTCGCTCGCGGTGGCTCCGGTCGGCGCCTGGCTGGCTGTGACCGGCCGTTTTGCGTGGCCGCCGCTGGTGTTGGCGGGCGCCGTGGTGTTCTGGCTGGTGGGGTTCGACATCATTTACGCGACCCAGGATTTTGAATTTGATCGGAAGGTCGGGTTGCGTTCATTGCCCGCGCGACTGGGAATTGCACGCAGCTTGCAAGTGGCTCGCTGGGCGCATGCCGCCATGGCGGTGGTGCTGGTGGATTTCGGTTGGGTGGCGGGATTGGGCTGGATCTTTTACGCGGGGCTGGCAGTAATTGTGGCCTGCCTGATCACGCAACACGCGCTGGCACGAAAACAAGACCCGGTCAGCTTGAATACGGCTTTTTTTCGGATGAACGCTCTTATCAGCCTGGTGTTTCTGGCGGCGGTATTGGCCGATGTAGCGTTTAACCCAAGTCCGTCAGGTCAAAGTAAATTTTGAAAAGTTTGACGGGGAGGCAACACGCTCGTTTCTCGCTATCTCCTTGTAGAGCAAAACAGCCCCTTGCCCACAATGCCAGCATGTTTCTACGCCGCCATATCAAATGAGTCGGCGGCAACGACAACTACCACAATGCCCGGAAATTCTGGCAAGTGTAGCGCCGACAAACGGCTCCAAAAAGTAGTGCCCGTAAGCCAAGCCCGACATTTCATCAGCTAACGAACCGGTGCCAGGCGGCAGGTCCAATTGGCCAGCACTCCGGCAATGCTGTTGTTGAGGTTGTCGTTGCCATCGTAGCCGAGCAGACTGCCGTCAACGACAGTGTAACGGTCCAAGTTGTTTGCGGTATAGCCGACTTGGACAAACAGAACACCAGTCCCCTTCTCGGCTACTTGTTGGTGGTTACCAACAGGGTCGTACGGATATGAAACCGAGCGGTTCACGATGCCGTTGCCAGCACTTGCCGGCGGTTCGTGGAATGTAAAGATTTACCCCTTTCGAACTAAACGACGAGAACCGACAATCAGCCCCATGCCGATGAGAAGACCAACCACAAGACCGACAACAACCACAGATGAATCGTGTGTCGTGACTGGCAAAGCGCCGCCGACCGTTCCGGCAATCGGAGTAATGGAAATCGACACCTTAATGACGTTCATAGGTCTTGTCGCCTGACAATAAAAGTCAGCGACACGGAGGGCCGCCCGCGTTCGGGTCATCGAATGTTTCGGCCCTTTCATGCTTTTGTGTCTCTGCGTGTGCGCGCTGAAAGTCTGCTGCAATCTCGGACGCAACTGCAAAATCCTCGTCGTTGACCCAAACCTCCGGCCATGCCCACGGGAGTTCTGAACCGTACGGAACAGGAACGGAATTCCCCGTCATCGCGGATCCTCCTTCGTTTTTGAGCACGCAAAGGATGCCCGCATCTTCCAGCAAAGTCCGCAGGATGTCGCAGGGAATAAGACTCGGTGCTGTAAATACTTTCTTCATTTCATTCCGCCGAACGTAAAAAGTGAGCGACCACGAGCCAACCACCTGCCGTCGCTTTCACCAGTCCGGACGGTCGCTGGCTTGTGGTTCGCTCGACTGGTTGGATGGACATTTTCCTCAAGCAAACGAAGCTCGTGATTCCACTCAAATGATTTTTCCCTTTGGAATTTCGGTTGGATCAACGCTGCCAAGTTCTCCACCCAACACGACAGCCACGTGCTCAGCAACGGCGGCCTCCTCGTTTAGCGGCATAAACCACGGGGTCCAGCTCTCGTGCGCGATCTCAATTCGCGCCAGCAGTTGCGCGTCTGCGCTCTCCCAGCGCCCGTGCTCATGTTTCGCTGTTGTTCCGCCAATGTTGATCACTGCACTCATTGTGCCGTGCCCATTTTTAATGGGACAAAGTTCCCGACAAAAGACCACGTCGGAAACCCTCTTCCCTGTGGCGAAGGGTACCGGTTGATTTTCGGCGCGTCAAGTTAACTGTCAGTGGGTTGGAACTGTGACGATAAACGAGGAAAAGCGTGTGACTTTGTCTTTTTCACTTGTCGCAGAAGCCGAGACTCTTGGCCTCTGTAATGCCGAAAATGGCTCCCAAAAGTTGTAAGTGCCAGCAAATCAAGTCTAACATTTTTCCAACTGACGACTTGGGTTAGAACCTAAACTGGGTGTCAAACTCTAGGCGGAGCATGTTTTCGCCGGCAAAGCCCTGTTGGTTGTGGACAATGGAATTGGGGCGGCTACTGATTTTCTGGGTAATAAACGAGGTGAACACAAGCTGCCACCAGTCTTGCACGTTGTAGATGGCGCGAATGATGTGGCCTTTGCGGTCGGTGCCACCAAGACCGTAGTCGGAATCGCTAATGGCATCCCAGGTGGCATCGGCTTCGAGATACTTGTATTGGTAGCCGATCTGCCACTGGCCTTTCTTGCGGGCCTGTCCAAAGACCAGTTGCACGCTCCAACCATCCGTGTCGGCCTTGTAGGCGTCGGTGAGGTTCTTGAGGTACTCGCCGCCGAGCGTGAGAACGGACGGTGTGCCGAGGAATGGCTTGTCGGAGATCGTCCATGCGGTCTCGGCACGCGCGTAGGCAACTTTGAAATCGGCGAAGTAATTGGTGACACTGGGCGCACTGATCACGGTGGTGTTGCCGAGGTTGAGCGAGTCGCCCACTTTGTAACCGGGATTGGCGAGATGGCGAGTGAAATAGTAGCCGCCCGCGGCGGTGAGCGTGAGGCGGGAAACTTTCCATTCCGCACCCGCCTCAAAGTCGAAGAGATACACATCGTCGCTGTCGGAAGAAAACTCCTTGACGGCAAACTGGCCGAGGTTGGCAAAGAAACGGTGTTGCTGGTTGTCGCCGAATTTCACGGTGAATTGCTCGGCAACACCTTCTGGGGTGACATCGGGGTCGTAGATGAGAGGAGAAATGAATCGGGGTTGCCAGATCGGATTGTTCATTTTGCCGCCGGTGACCTTCAGCCAGTCGGCATGGGGCAATTGCAGCGTCACGTAAGCGGCGTCAAGCTGGATCGGTTTCTTGCGAAAGGTGTCCGTGAGATTCTGGTTCTCGCTGACTGGGCTACCTTCGCCGGTGGCCACACGCGCGCCAATGGTCGCCCAATCGGTGATTTTCCAGTCCAGGCCAAGCCGCAAGCGAATGCGGAACTGAAGCCGATCGGCTTTTTGGAAGCGTTCCTCGTAGCTAATGTTGTCCGTCCGCAACCGCAGGTCGCCATAAAAGGTCATCTTCTCCACCCAGGAGGCGGTTTTGGTTTTGCTATACTGCTCGACCGTGCGAGCCAGGTCGGCATCGAATTGGGCTTTGACCTCTTGCACATCCTGCGAACTGATAAGGCCCTTGCGAAGTAAAAGGTCAAGAAGCGCCTGGTTGCTCTGGGCGTGAACGGCAGCGCCAAACAACAACCCAATCCCCATGCAGACAAACCCGATTCTTCTCATGGCATCAATGTTACCCGGATAAAAAATCGGACGCAATGCCGAAGCCGCCAAAAACCGCCAATCCAAAACATTGATCCGGTTGCCTTCTGCGTATTCGAATCGAATCTCTCAGGGGTGAGCCGACGGCAGATCGCGCGGCTGTATCTGAAGATCACAGATCACCATCCGATGATCAGAGTGTGCGGTCCGTTGTGCCCGACAAGAGATCGGACGGAAACAATCATTGCCCCAGACCATGTCAATTCGCCAGAGGGGCAACGAGTTCAACAACGTGTTGCCCCAGCCACGACCCGCTTCCACAAAAGCGTCTCGCAGTCGCGGTTTCATACAATCGAAAACCGCTTCGCGCGCCGTCGCGTTGAAATCGCCGGCAACGAGCAGCGGCACGTCGGGCGGGACCGACTCCAGTTGTGCGACCAGTTCGCGCAACCATTGGCGACGTTTTCGATGATCGTCGGCAAACTCACGCCAACAGGATGGTCGCCAAAGGTCGCCCCGCAAAACGAGGTTGGGCGGTAATCTGACGTTGAACAATTCCAACGACACACCATCCGCCAGTTCCAACCGCAACCGGGTCCAGTTGCTCCAGCGCGACTGGGTGCGCTGTTTCCCGCGCGCCAGCACAGAGACGTCCGTACCGGTGACAATCACCGCCTGGTCGCCAAAAAGCGCGCGTCCCAGTTTCTCCACTTCTACACGCGCGGGGGACTCTTGAAACAGCACGATGTCCGGCCGATACGCCGCCACTTCCGCCGCCGCGTCACGATTGCCATTGCAGTTCAGCGAGATAACCCGCAGAGGAGCATCGCCCGAAGTCGGGAAAAATGAACGTAAAAGACTGCGCGGTTCTTCGGCGAACACAAGGACAAACACCAGCCACAATCCGCCTGCCACCCAGCAGGGCCATTTTCGCGGAAGTCCCCGCCCAACAACCGCCAGCGCCAGTCCAATCCCGACCCATGCCCATACTGGCCAAACGGTCACTGCGGCACAGGCGTCGGCGTGCCGACCGTAGGCGAATACTGCACCCGCCCAGAGGAGCAACGACAACGCCAATGCGACCCGCCGCAGCGCGTTCATTTACGAAGCGGCAAGCAGCGAACGGGCGGTGGCGCAGATGTTTTCCACGGTGAAGCCGAACTGTTTCATCAGTTCTTTGAACGGAGCGCTGGCGCCGAACTTGCAACGGGCGATGACCGCCCCGTCCAGGCCAACGTATTGGCGCCAACCGAGGGAACTGCCGGCTTCGACGGCGATGCGTTTGCGGACGGAGGGAGGGAGGACCTGGTTGCGGTATTCGACTGATTGTTGTTCAAAAAGTTCGCAGCTCGGCATGGAAACAACACGAACTTTGATGCCTTCGGCTTTCAGTTTTTCGTAAGTTTCGACGCAGAGGTGGACTTCAGAGCCGGTGCCGATAAGGATGAGGTCGGGCGTGCCATCGCAATCAGCGAGGATGTAGGCGCCGCGTTGGAGACCGCTGGCGGAAGCGTATTTGGCACGGTCAAGCGTTGGAAGCGCCTGGCGCGTGAGGATGAGTGCGACGGGATTTTTCTTTTGTTGCATGACGACACGCCAGGCCTCGGCGACTTCGTTGGCGTCACACGGACGGATGACGATCATGTGGGGAATGGCGCGAAGGGAGACGATCTGTTCGATGGGTTGATGGGTCGGACCGTCCTCGCCGACGCCGATGCTGTCGTGGGTGAAGATGTGGATGACAGGCAGTTCCATCAACGCCGAGAGGCGGAGAGAACCGCGGGCGTAGTCGGAGAAGATAAGGAAACCAGCCCCGTAAGGACGCAGTTTGCACAGGGCCATGCCGTTGATGATACCGGTCATACCGTGCTCGCGGACACCGAAATGGAAGTTGCGTCCGCCGTAGTTGTCCCTGGCAAAATCGCCACCACCGTTGATGAGGGTTTTGGTGGAGGGAGCCAGATCGGCGGCGCCACCGAGTAGCCAGGGAACGTTTTTGGCGACGGCATTGAGGACCTTGCCGTTGGATTCGCGTGTGGCAAGTCCCTTGGCGTCGGCGGGGAACACGGGAATATCCTTGTCCCATCCGACGGGGAGTTCCTGGGCTTGAATACAACGCCATTCGTCGGCCAACGCGGGGAGGGCCTGGGCGAAGGCGTCGAGTTTTTGTTGCCATTCTTTTTCGAGTTTACGACCGCGGCTAACAGCTTTTCGCATGTGGTCGCGGACTTCGTCGGGCACGAGGAATTTGGCATCAGGCGGCCAGCCGTAGCGTTCCTTGGTTTTGCGGATTTCCTCTTCACCGAGCGGTTCGCCGTGGGCAGCATGGGAGTCCTGTTTGGTGGGGGCGCCGTAGCCGATGTGGCTGTCCACGATGATGAGCGAGGGTTTTTCGGTTTGTTTTTGGGCTTTTTTGATGGCGCGGGTGACGGCCTGAATATCATTGGCGTCGGCCACCTTCTGGACGAACCAGCCGTAGGCCTTGAAGCGAAGGGCGACGTCTTCACTGAAGGCCAGGGAAGTCTTTCCCTCGATGGTGATTTTGTTGTTGTCGTAAACCCACAGGAGCTTGTGCAGGCCGAGATGTCCTGCCAAGGATGCCGCCTCAGCGGCAACGCCTTCCATCAGGTCACCATCGCCGCAGATGGCGTAGGTACGGTAGTTGACGATTTCGTGGTCGTCCTTGTTGAAACGGGCGGCGAGCCAACGTTCGGCGATGGCCATGCCGACGGAATTGGCCAGGCCCTGGCCGAGGGGACCGGTGGTGGTTTCGACGCCGGGGGTGAGACCGTATTCGGGATGGCCGGGAGTTTTGCTACCCCATTGGCGGAATTTTTGGAGTTCCTCCAGCGACAGGTCGTAACCGGTGAGGTGCAGGAGGCTATAAAGAAGCATGGAGGCGTGGCCGCCGGAGAGGACGAAACGGTCGCGGTTTGGCCATTGCGGGTTTTCCGGGTTGTGGCGGAGAAACTTGTCCCAGAGCGCAAACGCCACCGGCGCCAGCCCCATGGGGGCGCCGGGGTGGCCGGAGTTGGCTTTTTGCACACCGTCCATGGCGAGTGTGCGGATTGTGTTGACGCAAAGTTGATCGAGCGGTTTGTTTGTCGGGACATCAAGTGTAACCATATCGTTCTCCTGTTCTTGTCTTGGAGGTCGCATTTTGCCCTGCCCCGCACAAAATCGCAAGCAGCGTGTTCGGTTTCAGTGTTTCACCATGGAAAAACGGATGGAGCCGGGGCGACCTCAATCCTGCGGACGATACACACGGATTTCACAGAGGCCGAACGGGACGTTGCTTTCCGTGACCAAACGAATGGCGTCGGCTGGCGCGGATTTGAATTTGAGGACGTGTCGGCGCATCGGCATTGCCGGGATGGCAGCGACCTCCTGCCAAGCTCCATCGCGGTGAATCTCAATCCTGCCCTCGACGCTCTGTTTCTCAAAGGTCAGATGGACTTCTCCAATAGCCGATGCTGTCGGGAACAAAAGCTGTATCCAATGCGGCGCGCGCTGCGATGGCGATGGCGCCCAGGCGTTACGATTCTTTCCGACGATGCGGTTCCAACCATTGATAGCATTGGCGGGTTCGGCCCCGTCGGCGAAACTGGAGGCGGTAACGATGGATTGGCGGGCCAGGTCGAGGGGATCGTTGCCCTGGACACCGGGAATGTAACAACCGTCCTTGAGAAGCAGCTGTTGCAACTCAACGAGGTGTTTTTCATAGACACCACGCGGGCTGGTCTTGTGTTTGTGAGCGATGGCCGCCGCCGTGCCGGCGGCCTGTCCCGTGGCGCACATTGGGCGCATGACGCGCGTGCCGGCAAAGGCAAGTTGGGTCGCGGAATGACAGCGTCCTGCCATGAAGAGGTTACGGATGTTTTTGGAGTAGAGCGTCCGATACGGGATGCAGACTCGTCGGCCCTGGTAAACGTGGATGGCGTCGGTGCCGCGCACCCAGAAACCTTCGGGATGATGAAGATCAATCCCCCAGTCGGTAAAGGCCACTGCATCGTGGGGCGGCGTGGGATCGTCGAAGTTGTGCTGGGTCATCACATAGTCTCCCACAAGCCGACGGCTCTCACGCACACCGGGCACATGGTTGAGCCAAATCATTTCGCGACAGCGGTTTTGCTCGCGGGTGTCGGGATTATGATTCTTCGCGTAGTTCCACAAGCCCAGACAAATCCGAAACAGTTCGTCGCGGATTTTTTCGGCATCGTCAATGGTGTTGGCGATGCCGCCGTACTCGACCCACCAGACACCAGCGGAGGCGCCATTCCAATGATTGCCCGGATTGCGGCCTTTGCCGCGAGAGGGCGCATCGAAGTTTGGCGGGCGCATGGGGATTTTCAGGCGCATGTGCGACCCCGGTTCCTCGAAATCGGACGATTGGGTCCACTGGTACACCCAGGAAGGACATTTGAAATCCACAGGTTGTTCGTGTGTGCGAAACACGGCGTTGTAGAGGGTGTTACCTTGAGTCAGTTTCCGGGCAGTCTCTGGTGCCATGGATTCGTTGAACTGGCTTCGGGACTCCTGCCCCATCAGATATTCCGCGCCGGCGTAATAGCCGATCCAACCGTGGCCGGTGCAGTCAATGAACAGCGGCGCCTTGAACTGATACCGCTGACCGGTCGTGACATGCAACGCCAACACCGAATCAATGGTTTCCTTGTCTTTCATCTCCACGCCGGTGGCCCGAGTATTGAGAAACAGGCGCAAATTCTTTTCCCCCTGAACAATCCGGTCCATGCGGGCTTGATCCGCGGGGCCGCCCTGTCCCCCGAACAACTCCTCTGTGATACCGGTGACGTTGATCTTATCCGGCGGCGAGCCGATATAGCCCATCGGAGGAATCTTAATCTCGGAGGAAGCGTTGCCGCCCACCATCGGCCGGTCCTGAATCAAAGCAACCTTAAGTCCGAGCCGCGTTGCCGCAATCGCCGCGCCCAGCCCGGCCGGGCCGCCGCCAACGACAATGAGATCAAATCCGTCCAACAACTCCGGCTCCGTGCGGATACCGCCATACCGTAGACGTTGCCGAGCAAGCTACTGCCAATCATTGGAGGGTTTGAAATCTCCCTGCGTCAGCACAATCGCGTCACAACGTCCCCACCATCCGGTCAGGTCGCGCAAGCGCACTTCGCTCGTTCCCGCCTTCAACTCAAACGTGCCGCCGTCCATCCATTGCCAGGTATCGTCGTTGGCTTTTCCAAACGTGATTGCCGATGCCTTCCCATTGATCAGCACCTGAAACAAACCCGGTGAATATCCGGGAAGCCAGTCGCGGCATCGCACCCACAACCGGTACTCGCCCGGTACCGTCACGGTCACTTGCGTCACCGCGTCGTCAACCGGTTTCCCACATCCGGTCGCCAGGAGTTGAACCGATCCCATCGTGTCAACAAACTGGGCATCGGGTGACCCCCCCCCGATCTGAGCGAACCGCTCGGCTTCAAGCCAAATGACAGGTGGAGCGTTGTTGGAAGCGTCGCCCACCCCGACAATGGTCGAGAACACCAAAACGAGCAAAACGCCAACTGGAAATCTCATTCTGTCCGGGTCATGCGGACAGCTCGGAGGTTGATCGCCTTCCATGTCTTCGGGTCGGCAGAGCGCACTTTCAACACTTGGACACCGGGCTGTTTGATTTCGATCGTACCGGCGGTGAATCCCTGGACTTTGTCCCAGTCGCCGGTCTGCGGCACCTTGGCGATGAGTGTTTGTCCGGCGATTTCAACCGCAACCTCAATACCGGCGGCCATGGCGGCGGTGTCGAGACCTACTTTGTAAGTGCCGGGTTTGTCAAACGAGACGCGCCACGACGCCCAGTCACTGGGATTGTCCCAGAAGCCGATGTTGGTGTGGATGCCGCGTTGCTCGGTCTTGATCTTGTCGCCATGCAATTCAGCATCGGCAGCATCGAGTTTGTAGTTGCCTTTGGCGTCCGGGAAAATGACGACGCTCTCCTCAGGCACCGGCGCGGGTTTGAGGTTTTCGCCCGTGATCTTGAGCGCGGCGGTGAACTCGCTGACTTTTTCCGCGGGCAACGTCACAACAAGGCCGTCGGCGGTTTGCGTCCACTGGAGTTTGGCATCGCTGCCCAATAACTGGACACTGGTCACCTTGCCGGCAGGCTCGGCCAACGAGCGAACAAGAAGCTTGCCGTCGGCGGGCCAACCCAGGGCGATGGCGTAGAGGATGTTGCCTTTCGTGGTGAAACGGATGTCTTTCGAGGAATATTTGAAGTCTTCTTTGAAGTGGCCCCCCTTGGTTTTGACGGTGCCTTCGCCATACACAAGCCAGGGACGAGTACCGTAGATGGCTTCGCCGTGTACTTCGATCCATTTGGCCAGGTCTTCGAGTTGTTGTTCGACTTCGGGATCGAGGGACCCGTCGGGACGTTGGACGATGTTCAACAGCAGATTGCCGTTTTTGCTGACGATGTCGCAGAGCATGTGGATGGTCCAACTGACAGGACGGAATTTCCAGTTTTTGTTGTAATACCAGTCGCCGATGGAGGTATCGGTCTGCCACGGATAGGGGTTGATGCCGGGCATGACGCCTCGTTCGAGGTCCTCGACCCATCGTCCTTCGGATTTTTGTTTGCAGGTGTACACGGCCTGCGGGTTGATGTTGTAGAGATGAGCGATCATACTGAGACCGACTTCGTTGCCGAAGGGCACTCCGCCGTCGGTGTAGAGGAGGTCAGGTTTGTAGTTGTCCACGAGTTCTTTGATGCGGTCGAACCATTGCTGTTGCCACTTTGGATTGTTGCTGTACCACTTCGTGTCGCCCGGTTCGGCGGGAAAATGATAGAGGTCCCAGTATTTCGGGTCGGCGCCGTCGTACGGCACACCGGCTTTCGGACCGTCTTTGTCGGCCTTGTGCGCCCACTGAAACCAGGTGAAGCTGGCGCCGAGATGCTCGCTCACGCCGAAGTAGAGGCCGTGTTTCTTCGCGGCTTTTTGCCAGTCGCCAACAATGTCGCGTTTTGGCCCCATGTTAACGGCGTTCCATTTGTGGAGTTTGGAGTTCCAGAGGTAAAAGTTGTCGTGATGCGAGGCCATGCTGACGAAGTAACGCGCCCCGGCTTTCTTGTAGAGCTGGATGAGACGGTCGGGATCAAATTTCTCGGCTTTCCACAGCGGGATGATGTCTTTGTAACCGTGCTCGCTCGGATGCCCCCAACGTTCGAGGTGATCTTTGTATTTCGAGTCGCCCTGCTTGTACATCCGTTGGGCGTACCAGTCGCCCATCTCCGGCACCGCCTGCGGCCCCCAGTGCGCCCACATCCCGAATTTTGCGTCACGGAACCAATCGGGACAGTGATATTGTTTCAGCGAATCCATATCGGGTTTGTAAGGCCCCTCCGCAATCGGCAGGTTGAGGGCAAAGACCAGTGTGACGGCACTGAAACAGGATATGGCGACGATGGTTTTCATGTGTGACAGCTTACCGAACTCGCCACAAGGGACAAATGTTCAAATTTGACTGTTGCATGTCCATTCTTGACCTAACCACAATGAGTTTTCGTGTACAGCCCGCCGTCGGCACAAAGTGGACAACAGCCCTCCCGCCTCGCCAATGTCAGCCGCAGCACCTGTGCCAGGTGCAATCAAAAGTAATGGTCAAGGTAGGACAATCTTCCAGCTTACCCCAATTCGTGTTGTGGGCGGAGCACCGGGGGCGTTTCCGTTGGTGGACAAGCTGGAAGCATGTCCTGCACTGTGGCACGCAGCCCCCCGCTTCGAATCACATCCTACCTGCGCCCGTTTACTTTTCATCAAGATCCGCAGAATAGTTGAACCGATCATTTGGGGCGGCATCACCGTTCAATGTGAACTCGCTCACGTCGCCGCCGACCGCGATGTTATCAATCCATTTGAACGCCAGTTTAGTAACATGTCCGTCAGGTCGTAATGCGGAACGCGGCACGCTCACTTCCATTTCATTGCCTTGTGCCGCAAACTTCGCCGGACCGGGCACGCTGGCGCGAAACACGTAGTCGTAGCCAAGCCAGCCGGTTGTTGCGTTCGAGTCGGTGTCCACCAGCAAGATCATCCAGTCCGGATCGGTGGATGGAGTCAGCGGGTCTTTCGTGCGAACGTAAAAATAGACGTTTGAAGCGTCATAACTGACCTTTGCGGCGACGATGTCATTGCGCCCGGAGTTGTTGATGAACAGCGGCTCACCTTTCCAGCCGGGATGATTTCGCCGAACCGGATCGCCAATGGTGTCGCGGTATTCGGGCGACACCTCACGCCAGTCATCGAACCGTCCGTCAATCACAATCGGTCGCGGGCGGATCGGCGACTGCGAGCGAGCGCCTTTGAACCGGCGGATGTTGGCGGTCAGTTGCATATAGTAGGCGTCGCCGTAACCGCCCCGCATCGGCTCGGCGTCGCGGCTGTATTCGATGTTGTATTGGTCCACGAAAAAGGTATCGCCAAGTTGCAGCGGTTTGCCGAGCATCGCGTGCGGACGCGGCCCTGTGTTGGAGACGATGAATCGTTGCGCGATCCATTCGTTCCAACCGGTGACGAAGACCATCGGCGGATTGACTTCGAGGGCACGACGCCACTGCTCGGCAAAACAGAGGCCGTGATGCGGACGTTGCTCGGCCGGCGGTGGTTGTTTGCCGTTGTGGAAACTGCGTCCGATGTTCGAGACCGGGTGCTGAGCGATGCAGACGCTGATTTGTTCAGGTTTGTCGGGGTTTTCATGCCAGCCGGGCGTTTGTGGATAAAAATCCAGCCACGGCCACTTGTCTTTGCCGTCGCCGAACCATTTGTGTCCCTTCGTCCAAGCCCACGACTGACGGAAGGTGAAAAACCGCTGCGCTTCGGGGCGCACGCCGTCAGCGGACGCCAGCATCAATGGTTTGCCCTGCCAATGGAACCAGAGATTGGAGAAGGCGCCTTTCGCGTAAAAGGTGTCGTAGAGATGATTGACGACTCGGTCGCTGTGGCTGTTGGCCAGAAACGCGATCTGTGGGGTCGGATTACCAAGACGCCGCCACTCGGTCCAAACACGACAAAGCGCGTCGCGCGTAGCGTCGTAGGTCAGCGCATTGGTCACGTCGAGAAAGACCACATCTACACCGGCGTCGGTGAGCATCTGGGCGTGTTTGCGAAGCACGAATTCATCGTCACTGCGGTAGTAGCCGAAGAGCGGTTCGCCCCAAAAATGAAAGGCATGCACCGGTCCCCACGTCGGGTTTGTCGGATTCGCCGAGAGAATTTTGCTGATGTCGTAAACCGTCCCCTTCCCTTCCAGCCAGAGGAAATAGAAGATACCCACAAACTTGTTTGTCTTCGGCGCCCCGACCTCCGCGGTGGTTGGCAGCGCACGTCCCAAGCCGTCGGTGGTCACCCACGTGTCGCTGAAGGTATCCCACGTTTGCGCCGGGACATTCTGCGACAATACCAATGCAAGCAATATTACGCCGCCCAATAACCTGCGGCGCGATACCCTTCGGGCTTCGCGCCCTACAAATCGAATTGGAGGGCTGCTAGCCCGAAGAGTTGCCAGCCGCTTCTGGATAGTCATCCGGTTCACTTCACGCTCACAAAACCGACATCAATATATTGGCCGCCTTTTGTCTGCTTGCAATGAACGGCGATGAGGTTTTTGCCGGGTTTGAGCGAGGCCAAAGCGGGGCCGTCAATCTCGGCAGGTTCGTAGTCGGTAAGATAACCACTGAGGCGAGCAGCCCGGAATCCGTTGATGTAAATCTCTGCGTCTTCATCGTGATGAACCAGCAACATCAGGTTGTCGGTTCGTTCCGACGGCAACTCAAACTCGCGCCGCAACCAAATGTCGGTGCTGCTCCACTTCGTGCGCACGGTCGCTCCCGGTGTCCCTTCGGTGCCGAAGCCACTGAGCCCCTGTTGCCAGACAGTGTCGTTGAACGACGGCTTGAACCAATCTTTACCCGGCATCTTCGTTGTGTAACGCCACGTCGCGGCCTGTTCGCGCGCGGTCGGGATGATGGTAGCGAGTTTTGGTGGCTGTGGCATGGGTGCCCAGTTGGCGGCGTGGATCTTTTCGCGGCTCGCCCATTTCCGCCAGACCGCCTTGTCATAAAGCAATCGCATAAAAACACCGCCAACAACAGGTCGCGCGGTGAAGCCGCGTTTTTTGGCTGAGTCGGTGAAATACCAGTCAGTCATCGGCGAACGGTCGGGTGTTTCGTTGAGGAAGAGGAACACGGGCGCGACGAGCGCCTCGAAGTCATCGCGGTTTTGCGTGAGTGTGGCCGTCCAGAGAATCCAGTCGAGCTTGGTGTAGTGCGACCGGTTGTCGAGTGGCAGGCCATATTTGTTTTGGATGCGTTTATAGTAGTCCATTTCCTTTTGCAACACGGAGTCGGGGAATAATCCAAGACCGAGGACGCGATCCCAGACCAGATTATATTTCTGGCTCCAAGTGCCCGGTTTGTCGAACGCCAACCGATAATGATCGCCGTCGTCCGCTTCCTTCACCCAACGCGTTGCGAACTCTTTTGCCAGTTTGTTGTATTCGGCGGCCTTCGCCTGCTCGCCGCGCAGGGCACAGAGTTTGCCGAACGCGCCGAGCGCGCAGATGGCTTTTGCCGACAGATTCACGTTGTGCGCCAAATGCCCGGCGAAATCATCGGTACAAAGCTGGTTCTCCGGGTCAAATCCTTTTGCCTTCAGGTACTCCGCCCATTGTTCGAGTTGTTTCCAGTACAGCGAGGCAAAGTTCGCGTTGCCTTCCATCTGGGCAATGGCCGCCATCAGGATGAGAAGGTTCCCGCTCTCTTCGACCGGCATCTGGTTCTGTTCCGTCCGCTCACCGCCACCGTACACCTGACCGTTTGCCTTTGGGTAGGTGCCGAGGTCGTGCGGCGCAAATGGAAACTTCCATCGCTCGCTGGCGGCATAGTTCATAAACGGCACAAGGAACGACTTTGCCAGCGTCGGCCCGAACAACAGAAACTGGGGCGCCATCGGATAAAACACGTCGCTGGTGCCGATGCAGCCGTTGGAATGGTTTTCCTTGCAGAACTGGAGCGGCTGACCATTGTCGTCGGCAACAAATTTGCCTGCCGCAAAACACTGGCGATAGGCCAACGCGCAAATCGCCGCGTACTTCTCGCCACCGGCCTTTGTCAGGTCAGTCATCAACTCCTCGTCAAACGCCGCGCACCGTTTTGCCAGCGATTCGTATTGCCGCGCCGCCGCCTGTAGCAAATCGGCCGCTTCCCAACCGTTGCGTCGCCAATACGGGCGCAGATTCTTCTTCATGTATTGAATCGAATACAAATCGTCGTAAGCGAGAATCAGACGACACGCCCCCGGCGTGGTGAACTTCCACGTCACCGTGCCTGGTTCCGCCGCCAGCAGCCCTGCAGTAGCGACGTAGAGGTAGCCCCAATCAATACGGATGTCATCGCCTTTTTTCCGCAACACGGGTTGCTCCTTCGAGCCAACCTTCCATGCCGACAACTCGCCGAATTTCTCCTGCGCCCACTCCACTTCCTGCTGTTTCGGATCGTTCACGGTCAACTCGCTGCTTGCCGTAAAACGCACCTCAACATCGTGTCGTTTGCCATCAGCGCTACGCACATCCCACGTCAGATAGGTCACCGGCCACGACAACACATCGAGGTCATCCGCCAGCGACGGCGTCAGGAACGTCATCGTCAACGTCACGCCCCCACCCTCAAACTCGTAGATTGTCCGCGTCGGCAACACTGTCACCTTCGTCTGCTTCAATGGCAGTATCTCCTTCGGTTCCGCGCCCATCAGGCGGAACGTTTGCCCGTCAATCTTCACCACCGACGACAGCCGATGTGGCTTGCCCGTCCAGTGAACCGTGTCGGCGTCGTAGAGGTTATCGGCTGGCGACCAGATGCTGAAGTACGGGTCGCAGGCCACCAACGGCACTGCTGGCGGGCGCACAGTCTCCGCCGCGAGAAGGTTGGTTACAAAACAGAGGACGAGGGCGGAAAAACGGGCGAGTTTCATGGCTGATGTTTGACCACAAACCTGGTACTGAATCAAGCTTCCAAAGCCCCATTCCAACAGCTATCCATCACCGTCTTTGCTCATGCAGGAGACTGGCCATCCTGTCTCTTGCTGTCGGCCGTTGTCATCCATCGCCGGCAAAGTTGACGGCGATTGAATTTGCAAGACTTCTGGATGCCGTATTGGTAGCATGTGGAACATGAAACTGTTTTTCGTTGGCGTGGCCCTCTGCGCCTGTGTGGCACTGGCCGATGCGGAGGCGCCGTTGAAATGGCAACAAACCGACACGTCGCTGGCCTTGCAACGCGGCGATCTCGTGCTCTGGCAATTGAACTTCAAAAAGGAAGAGGGAAAACCCTATTTTCATCCGCTGAACCTGGCGGATGGAACAACGCTGACAGCGTTGCGGCCCGCTGATCATGTGTGGCACCGCGGCTTGTGGTGGTCGTGGAAGTACATCAACCGCGTCAATTACTGGGAAGAGGACAAAAAGACCGGGCTGAGCGAAGGCCGCACCAGTCTTGTCAGCGTGAAAACCGAACCGCGCGACAATTTTTCCGCTCGTATTGAGATGGCATTGAACTATCACCTGCCCGACAAACCGCCGCTGATGACCGAGACGCGAGTTCTCGAAGTGTCCGCGCCGGACGCGACTGGCAACTACTTTATTGACTGGTTGGCGACGTTTACCGCCGGAGATGAAGACCTGGTGTTGGAACGGACGCCGCCGAAGAATTTCTCCGGAGGCTACGCCGGGTTGTCCTGTCGCATGGCGAAGGAAGTCAAAGGTTGGACCTACACCAGCAGCGAAGGCATAACGGGTTCAAAAGAGAACTACGGCAAACGGGCGCGCTGGCTCGACTACAGCAACGGCGGCGGCATCACCATTTTCGATCATCCATCAAATCTGCGTCACCCGACGACGTGGTATCCGAACGAGATGCCGTTTTTCAGTCCCGCGTTGCTGTTTGCCGAGCCGTACACGCTTGGTGCTGGCAAGACGTTGACGCTACGGTATCGGGTTCTTGTCCACTCCGCGCCGATGAACAAGGAGGCGCTGGAGAAGGTCTGGAAAAGTTTTGCTGGCCCGTAGTCAGTGTGGCAGCCCGAAGAGGTAGTACACCAGACACAACAGGCTCAGCACCACCGATCCCGCATTCAACTCGCGCCACCGTCCGCTCGCCAGTTTGAGAAGAGGATACACCACCAGCCCCGCCGTCAGACCGTTGGCGATGTTGTAGGTGAACAACATCATCACCACCGTCACAAACGACGGCACCAGCTCGGTCAGATCGTCGAAATCTATTTTCCGGATCGAACCGATCATCAGCACTCCCACCGCAATCAGGGCCGGGCCGTAGGCGTATTTCAGATGTTGGAGCGGCGTCACCAGGGGAATGAAAAACAACGCGGCGGCAAACAAAGCCGCCGTCACCACCGAGGCCAGGCCGGTGCGCGCCCCCTCGCGGATACCCGTGGCCGATTCGATGTAGGCACCGCTGGTCGAGGTGCCGACCAGGCCGCTAAACATACACGTGGCGGCGTCCACCAGCATCGGACGCTCGATGTCGGGGAAGTTACCCTTTTCATCGAGCATGTTGCCTGCTGCGCCCACGCCGACGAGCGTGCCGAGCGTGTCGAGGAAACTCATCAAAAACAACGTCAGCAGGATCGGCAAAAAACTCAGTCGCAACACTCCGACAATGTCCAATTGGAAGGCGATCTGCCCCAGGTCATACTCGCCGCCAAACGGCCAGGCCATCACGCCCGTCGGTGCCTTTCCGAAGCCGAGCGCGCAGCCGATGGCCGCCGTCGCGCCGATGCCGATCAACAACGCACCCGGCACCCGCCGAAACAGCAGCACGGCCATCAGCAGAAACCCGAACACCGCCAGCAAGACCTGTGGGTCCCGCAGGTTCCCGATCTTCACCGGGACATCCGGCGCGGGCAACACTTTCGCGCCATGCGCAACCGCCTCGACCGGCATGCCCGCCACGAAACTTGTCACGATCCCGGTCTCGTACAACCCGATGAACGCCAGGAATAATCCGATCCCCACCGCGAAACTGTGTTTCATCGAAGCGGAAATGGAATTCGCCAACCATGACCGGATGTGAAACACCGTGATGACCAGAAACAAACAGCCGCTCACAAACACCGCGCCCAACCGCTGTTGCCAGCCAATCCCCATGGCCGCCAGACCGAATGCGATGAACGCGTTCTCGCCCATGTACGGCGCCACGGCAATGGGACGATTCGCAATGAACGCCATCAACAAACAACCCACCACCGCCGTCAGAATGGTTGCCACCGTGCTCGGCCCTGTCGGAATACCGGCAAAGGCGAGAATGGCGGGATTCACGACGATGATGTAGGCCATCGTGATGAACGTGGTCGCCCCGCCGAGCACCTCCGCGCGAACGGTCGAGCCTCGTTCGCGGACATGAAACCGCTTTTCGAGCATGGTCTTTTACTACCAAAACTCCCGTTTCTTGTCACCCTGAGCGAAGTGGGCGGGTCGCTCGACAAGCGTTTGCGAACAGGCGAATCCTATTTTCCGAACACGGCCCGGATAAAGGCATCGCCGTGAAGCGTGCCAAAGCTGCCAGAGGCGCAACTCGCTTCGTCGTAACGTGCCACATGGTCGGCGCCGTGGCGCGGATCACGGATGGCAAACGGCACGGCATCGCGGACATGAATGCGTTTCTCCACCGGAGTCGGATGATCGGGAAGAACCGCGACCACCGTTTCCGTCAAATCCACACCGGCCAAGAGGCGCCCCACCAGACGGGCATCGAGGTCCTCGATCGTCTTGATCTTCAACTCCAGATTGCCGTCGTGACCGGCCTCGTCGGGCGCCTCCACGTGGATATAGACAAAATCCACTCGTTTCAGCGCGTCGAGCGCAGCATCGGCCTTGCCCTCGTAATTGGTGTCATACAATCCGGTCGCGCCGGGCACCTTGAGCACTTCCAGCCCGGCATAGACACCGATGCCGCGAATGAGGTCCACGGCGGAAATAACCGCGCCGGTCAGATGGAACCGGTCCCGAAAGGTCCACATTTTCGGACGTTTGCCCGGCGACCAAAGCCAGATTGAGTTGGCCGGGTCCTTGCCGGCGGCGCGTCGGCGCTGGTTCACAGGATGATTCTTCAAGATCGGCCAGGAGCGGCGGGTGAGGTCGTTGAGCAGGTCGGCAGTCGCCCTGGCTTCGGGCACTTTCGGCTTGATGAGGAGCGGCTCGGCAGGTTCGTTGGGGTGATCATGCGGCGGGGCACATTCGAGACGCGGATCGAGTCCTTTGCCGACAAAAAGATGGCGATAGCTGACACCGGTGTAGAAATGGAGGTTGGGACCGCCGATTTCTTGTTGGAGGGTCTTGAGAATCTCGTCAGACTCGGCGGAACTGATGTGCCCGGCGCTGTGGCTTTTGATCCGCCCATCGTCAAAGAGGCTGATGAGGTTGCAGCGCATGGCCATCTCATCGTCAGCGATGTGGACCCCCATCGCGGCGGCTTCCAGTACGCCGCGGCCCTGGAGGACTTCGCCGGGGTTGTAGCCAAGCACGGCGAGGTTGGCCGCCTCGCTGCCGCTGGGCATGCCTTCCTCGATGGTCTTGAACAGGCCGCAACGACCTTCACGCGCAATGCGGTCCATGTGAGGATGACGCGCCACCTGAAGCGGGGTTTTCCCGCCAAGCCGCGCGATCGGGTAATCGGACATTCCGTCGCCGAGGATGATGACGTATTTCATGAGTATCGGCTGAGCAGATACTTCTGAAATTGCCCGTAGTCAACCGACATTCGGTCGAAATCTTCCGGCAACTTGTCCAACGCGGCTAACGCCGGCGGTGTTTCGGGAGTAAAACCGAGCAACCGCTCGATTTCATCGGGGAACTTGGCCGGGTGCGCCGTCTCTAACACTACCGCCGGGCTGTCGCCGAGCGGCTCAGTGTCGCAGTAATCAAGAAACCCGCGCCAGCCGACGGCGCCGTGCGGTTCGAGCAGGAGTTTGTGTTCGGTCCACGCCTGTTGGATTGTCGCGCGAGTTTGTTCGTCAGACACCGACGTGGAAAACAGGTCCCGACGCATCCGTTCCATGTCTGGCGCGCGATGAATTCTACCGGTTTCGTCCATCTGGCCTCCGTAGAGAGCGACAAGCCGAGCAAGATTGCTGGGATGACCAACGTTCATGGCGTTGGAGAGACAGTTGCGGGATGGCTCGATCTTTTCGTAGCGACCGGTGGCGAGGAACCGGGGAAATTCGTCGTTGCCGTTGACAGGAACAACGAGGCGTTTGACGCGCAGTCCCATTTCGCGGGCAATGACCGCGCCCATCATATCACCGAAATTACCCGACGGAACGGAAATAACCAGCGGCTCGCCGATGCGGGCCGCGGCGTGGAAGTAATAGACAGCCTGCGGAAGAAGACGCCCGATATTGATGGAGTTGGCCGACGACAGCGGTAGTTTTGACAACAACGGGTCAGCAAAAGCGCGTTTGACCAGCGCCTGACAATCGTCAAATTTGCCGTCAATGGCAATGGTGCGAATGTTATCGCGCAACGTGGTCATTTGTTTGCGCTGACGGCCGCTGACCTCGGCGAGGGGAAACAGAACGAGAACACGGACGCCTTCGACCCCATGAAATGCGCTGGCGACGGCGGACCCGGTGTCGCCGCTGGTGGCGGTGAGGATGACGAGGTGTTGACCGGTTTCACGAAGGAATTGACCAATCAGGCGGGCCATCATTCGGGCGGCAAAATCCTTGAAGGAGGCGGTGGGACCACGATCCAGCCGCATGACATGGATATGGCCAACAACCTTCTCAAGCGGCACGTCGAAGTTGTAGGCATCGGCGCAAAGGGCGCGAAGCGTGTCATCGTCGAGGATACCGGCGGTAAAACGGCGGAGGACCGCGAAAGCGATTTCCGGGTAGGGTTTGCCGACGATTTCGGCAGTGGTCAGACGCGGAAAGGTTTGAGGCAGATAGAGACCGCGGTCAGGCGCCTGGCCCTGAAGGATGGCCTGACGCAGGTCCACGAGCGGCGCTTTTCCATTGGTGCTGTAAAATTGAATAGGATACACGGCGGCAGAGTAAAGTGTGGGTTGTGGGAAGTCAACAAGTTGACCGGGGCGGCGGTGTAACGGAAAAGGCAAGCCCCAACGAACGGTTGGGGCTTGCGGGGTTGCGAATGGTCTTTCCGTCAGTTGTTGATCGTGTAGGAAGTGATGTTGACGTTGGTGATACCGATGGGGTTGGGCCAGAAGAGGCGGCTCCATTCCACATGGCCATCGTTCCAAAGGGTGTTGCCACCTTCGCCGCGATGAGGGCTGTCGCTGCCGTCGGTCGTGCCACTACGCCATTTCCGGTTGGCGGCGCTGGGAGTGATATTCAGGTCCTGAACGCCACGATCCCAGAACACCGGGGCGCTGATGGTGCCCTGCCACTGGTTGGACCAGTAGTAGGCGTAACTGACATATTTGTTTCCCGATGTGGCAAGCGAATAGAAGTTGGTGGTTTTGCTCCGGTTGACATCACTGGGGCACCAGAGCATCTGGACGGCGTTCCCAAGATAGTTACTGAGCAACATGAACGAACGCACGTCAGTGGCAGCCGGGGTGGGTGAATAAAGCGGCAAAGTCTGGTTGTTGTCCTCGTAATACTGGGCGACGCCCAACCCCAGTTGTTTCAGATTATTGACGCACTGGGTGCGACGAGCCATTTCCTTGATTTTACCGAACACAGGAAACAACATGGCCGCCAAGATGCCGATGATGGCGATGACGACCAGAAGTTCGATCAGTGTGAATGCGCGGCGTTTGACTGGGGTTTTCTTCTTTATCATTTTTCCGTCCTCTGACTCTTGGTGGTTACCGATGATTGCTGAACGCAGGGAAAACTACTTCCCCTTGCTCTGGCTGTCAACACGCAAATCACCCTCTTTGGGGAACCGGTGGGCAGATCGTGCCCTCTGTTGAGAAAGGTCGTTTGCCGCAGTAGCGCACCGAGGTCAAGCGGTCACCACACCGTAAGTCCACTCCCCACCGAACCAGGTGCACGTTGGCCTGTTCGGATAACAATACCGCGTAGCTCTCGAACAACTCATCGGCATACCCCGGCAAACACAACCCGCTGACCATCTCGCGCGCCGTGTACTGAAATTGTGGCAACCCCAAGCATTGCATCTGTGGCCAGTACGCCGGGATGTCCTACAGATAATACTGGTGTCGGCCACCAACAGCGCGAACAAGCGCCACCGTGCTTTGACGGTACACAGAACAGCGTTGGCTCTGGTGCTTGCGCAGGCAAGGGCGCACTAGGCCGTGAGAACGCATGATGCGACGGATAGCGCTGACCCCGCAAGGGATCTGAAACTCGCGCGTGCCTGCCGCCCTCTCCCCCAGGGCGGCAGGCAGGTGCAGCTTGGGGAAAGAGATCGGAGCGTAGCTTGTAGCTATCTCATGTGCTGAGTACTGATGCCCTTCAACTTCACCACCAAAAGGTCACGATCTTCCCACCCGGTTCCCAACGGACGCAAAATTGGCCTTGCGCCGTCACGAGGCTTTCGTTATTGTTCGCGCCTCTCAAATCAAACGGAGCAAACCATATGTCTCGAATCTGTGATATTTGTGGCAAAGGCCCCGTGCGCGGAAGCACCATTCTCCGCCGCGGTCAGGCAAAGAAAAAGGGCGGTATCGGCCAACACGTAACCGCCGTTACACCGCGCGTTTTCAAGGCAAACCTGCAGGTGGTCCGTGCCGAGGTCAAAGGCCAGACGCGACGGATGCGAGTTTGTACCACGTGTCTGCGTTCTGGCCGCGTCAAGAAAGCGGTCTAGCCCTTTTTCTTTTCGCGATTGAGGCACGGATGTAATTATGTCCGTGCTTCAGTTGTTTTTGTCGCGTCTCAACAAGCGATACAGCTTCAGCAGCACCATGCAGACATCATCCGCCAGCTCGCCCGTGGTCGAGTGGCGTCGCGCATCGTCCAGTAACGATTCCAGCAATTGTTCCGGCTCCCGGTTTATGCGTTGTTGCAGGGTGATTTGCAGGCGTTCCCAGCCGTAGGACTCTCCGTCCGGGCTTTCGGTTTCATACAGTCCGTCTGTGTAGAGCAAGATCGCGTCGTTGATTGTCAACGTGTGTTCCGTGGATGGGAACGTTGCTTCCTTCAACAACCCAAGCACCGGGCCACTCTGCGGTGCGCCACGGACCAGCGGCTCAACCTGTCCCAAAGACGAGCGCAGCCAAAACGGGCTTGGATGTCCCGCCGAGGCGCAACGGACCTGTCCGTTTGTGAGATTGACGATCAGATAAACCGCGGTGGCAAACACCGGAGACGTGGGGGGCTGGTGGATGATGAGTGCCTGATTGATTTCTTTTAAAAACCGGCTCGGATCGCCGCCGAATGGTTGCAATTTATCCACCAAGCCGCGGATAACGGCCATGAACAAGGCCGCGCGGACGCCATGGCCCATGACGTCGCCGATCAACACTCCCACCTCCGTGTCTGAGAGTCCGATGATTTCCAAAAAATCGCCTCCCAAGGTCGAAGCGGGTTGGTAGGAGTGCCAAAATCGAACGGCACTCGCATCGGGAGCAACACCGGGTGGGAACACCGGGTAATGTTGCGGCAGAAATGCCTGCTGGACTTCTCGGGCCATCATCAGGTCTTCCTCGATCTGACGACTCTTTTCCGCGAGCGCTTGGGCATATAATGTCAGTTTCTCCTCGGCGCGTTTCCGCTCGGTAATGTCACGGGAAATGCCAAAGGTGCCCGCCAGGTTGCCCGCCTCATCACGAAACGGCACCTTGGTGGTAGAAACCCAGGTGACACGCCCATCGGGCCAGGTTTCTTTTTCCTCCTTGCCCACCACGGGCACTCCGGTGCTCATGACCCGTTGTTCGTCCTCCAACGCCGATGCCGCGTGTTCCTGAGTGAAAACGTCCGCATCGCTTTTCCCTTGCAACTGTTCCGGCGAATCGAATCCCAGCCAGCGCGCCATCGCCCGATTGATGCGCAGGAATCGGCTTTGTTTGTCTTTGAAGTAGATATGGTCCGGCATGTGATCCATAAGGCTCTGCAACAAATGCCGTTCCGCTGCCAACGCCGCTGTGCGCTCTCGCACCCGTTCTTCCAACACCGCATACGATTGCGCCACCTGTTCGGCCATCCGGTTGAATGCCCGCCCCAGTTTCCCCACCTCGTCATTGGTGTTCACCGCCAGACGTTCGTTCATACCGCCCGTGGCGATGGACTCAGCCATCCTTGCCATCTCCAAAATCGGACGTGTAAAATGTCGGGCCAACGCATACGATCCCCATACTCCCACCAACAACATCACCACCAAACCTCCCATCAACACCCGTCGCAGCAACACCACCGGCCGATAGGCCTCCGTCCAGTCGAGCTTGGCCACTACCCCCCACCCCAGTTCGCCAACCGGGCCATACGCCATCAACACTTCCCTGCCCGTGTCCTCGCGGCTCCGCATGAAACCTTTTTTCCCTGCAATCGCCGCCTCCATGGCCGGCAGGCGGGCAGCAGGCACCTCTGTGACCTGACGCTGAAAACGCGGCGGCAACACATAATGAATCCGTTCCCCCACCCGCCGTCCCACCAGCACCTCGCCGGTCTCGCCCAATCCCGTCGAGTCTCCCGCCGATTCGACAATCTCCTGCGCGTCCAACAACGCCATCACCACTCCCAGCAGGTTCCCTTCCGCACTCCTCATGGGCGCGACAGCTACCACCCGGTATTTTCCTTTTTCCACGGCGATCGTCCCCATAAAAGGGCGTTCGCGTCCCACTTGAAATTCCGGCTGGACGGACAGGTTTTTCCAAAGAAAATTCTCCGCGGTCGCCGTCACTACCAACCCTGTCGGGTTGGCCACCCAGAGAGCCTCAAAGCTCGGACAGTTCTGCAGGGAATCCGTCAGTATAGCCCGCGATTCCTCCCGAAAAGCGTTTTCCGCAAGCCGTCCCGTGTTGAACTCCGCCAGTAGATGCCGCAGCCGTGTCCGGCTGGCCACTTGCAAGATGAGTTCCTCCTGATGGCGCACATAATTGCGCAGCATCTTTTGGCGGTCGGCTCGCACCACCGACAAGCGGTCGTAAATCTGCTCGCGCACCACCCCCGTCGTGAGACGGTACGCAACCATCCCCAGTGTGCTGACCGTCAACATCACCACTGCCGCCACGAAGAGCGTCAGCTTCCACTGCAGTGATGTGTCGAACATCTTCCACATACGATTGAATCGGGTAAGTTTACCGAACTTCTACGGGTGGCTCAACCTCGGTTCTCGTTTCCCGTTGGCCGCGACGGCCTCGCATCCCGCACGCGCAACTGCACCGTCGGCTCACCACGAAACTCATCCAGCGCCGCTGTAAACGCAACATCCATTGCCTCTTTTGGCAACACGACCTCGCCCGCGCCAAACCAGATCGCCTCCGCCGTTCGCTCGCCATCGGTTACCGAAAACTTCAGATGTTTGCCGCTGACCATCCGTGGGACGCCGCGTACGGTGACGTTCCGCACCGCAAACACCGGCGTCGGATTATCCGTGCCGCATGGCTCAAACCATTCCAGGGCCTGGAAAAATTCTGCATCCAGCTCGACCAACCGCACCGTGGCGTCAATCGCCAGCAGCGGCGTCAACGTCTCCTCCGACAACGTTCGCGCACCGATCTCGTTGAGGGCGCGCGCCAGCCGCGGGATATTGGCCTGCGCGACGCTCAATCCCGCTGCCATCTCATGTCCGCCAAATCGTTCCAGCAACGGCGCGCACTCGGCCAATGCCGCCACCATGGAGAAACCGGGAATGCTACGGCAGGAGCCTTTGCCGCCGGCGCCGATGACAACGCTCGGACGATAGAATTCCTGTGCGACGCGCGAGGCGACAATCCCGATGACGCCGATGTGCCAGTCGGGGTTGGCGAGCACCAGCACACGAGCGTCGCCCTGTTCGCGGGCTTGGGCGAGTGCCTGGGCGACGATTTTTTCTTCAATCCGCTGGCGTTGATCGTTGTGTTCGTGAAGTTGTTTGGCCAGTTCGGCGGCGCGAGCGGTGTCCTCGGTCAACAACAGTTCCAGAGCCGCCGTCGCATCAGCGAGCCGTCCTGCGGCGTTCAAGCGAGGGGCGAGGCGAAAACCGATGTGGTACGGTAACAGATCGGTCGGAACCTTGGTGATCTCCATCAAGGCTCGCAACCCGACCTTGTTGGTGGTCGAAAGCCGCTCCAGCCCGGCCTTTACCAGAATCCGATTCTCGCCGCTCAACGGGACGACATCGGCAACCGTACCGAGCGCGACAAGGTCGAGATGCTCGCGAAGATCAACAGCCCAGTGGCGATTCGATTTGAGCAGCGCATGCGCAAGTTTGAAGGCGACCCCGACGGAGGCAAGGGCCGTGGGACCGGTTTCCAGATTGTCCTTCTCCTCATGGGACATGGGGGCGACGGAGGTGCCCCCCACTTTCGGGTTCACCAGCGCGACGCATTCCGGCAATTCCGACGGCGGTTCGTGGTGGTCGAGGATAATGGTGTCCACGCCGTGGGATTTGAGTTCGGCAACTTCGCGTAGCGAACTGGTACCACAATCCACTGCGATGAGAAGTTGCGGGGAGCACTCGCGCAGGCAACGGGCCACACCATCGGCGCTGAGTCCGTATCCCTCGGTGAGGCGATGGGGAAGAAAATTTGCCACGTTTCCCCCGACGGCACGCAGAAGGCGCGTCAGCAAGGCGCAGGAAGTGATGCCGTCCACATCGTAGTCTCCATAGAGGACCACTCGTTGTTTTGTGGCCAGGGCTTGTTGGATTCGTTCGACCGCCGCGCTCATGGCGGGCATCTGAAACGGATCGGCAAGCTGACGAAGCTGCGGACGCAAGAAACGCTGTGCCGACCGGCTATCGCGGTAACCGCGGTTGACCAGCACTGTCGCCAGTGCCGGGGGCAACCGGAGAGCGCGGGCAAGCGGCTCCACAACGGCTGGTTCGGTTTGCGCAATGAGCCAGCGTCGGGACACGACTACGCCTTTGCGGCGGCAGCTCTGGCTTGTGCGGCTTGGGCTTCCTTGCGATGGAACCAGAGTACGCAGGCGCTGGCAATGTAGATCGAGCTGTAGGTGCCAGTCACCACGCCGACCAGGAAGCAGAACGAGAAGTCATTCAACACGCTGCCGCCAAAACCATACAAGGCCGCCGCGCACAAGAACACGGTGCTGCTGGTCAGAATCGTCCGCGAGAGCGTCTCGTTGACGCTGCGGTTGATCAGGTCGAAGTAGTTCAGGCGTCCGCCGGTGAGTTTGCGGTTCTCACGGATCCGGTCGTAGAGCACAATGGTGTCGTTGATCGAGAAACCGACCAGAGTCAGGATCGCCGCCACTACCGGCATGGAGAACGAGCGGCCGGTCAAGCAGAAGATGCCGATGGTCATCAGGATGTCGTGAATCAGCGACACGAACGCACCGACGCCATAGCTGAATTCCCCGAAGCGGAAGGCCACGTAGATCATGATGGCCACCAACGAGGCAGCCACCGCCCACAACCCCTGGCGGAGCAACTCTTGTCCCACAAGCGCGCCGACCCGCTCGGTACCGAGCACCTTGAACTGGGCGTTGGCCGTGGCGGGGTCAGTTTGAAGCGCTTTCACGGCCTTGTCGGTTTCGCCGTAGGGCAGACGCAAGTTGAGCACTTCTTCGCCGCCACTAAGGTCGCGCTGGTATTGAATGAACCGTTCGCCGACACCCGCCTTGTCCAGGGTTCGTCCGACCGTGCCAGCGTCCACCTTTTGGACAAAAGAGAGCGTCACCGCGTCGCCACCCTTGAAGTCAATGCCATAAACTTCGCCGCGGCCGACATCGAGGCCGCCGCGTTTGACGAAGAAGATCATCCCTGCAACGATCACTGCCCATGAGAAAACAAAAGCCACTTTCCAGATGCCGAGGAAGTTGATCTGTGGGATGTGACGGAAGATGTGGAGGATGTTGAAGGACTTCATCCAGCCGTTGGCGACCATCCAGTCGAAGAACAACCGGGTCATGAACACGGCCGCAAAGAGGTTGGCCGCCAAGCCGATGGCCAGCGTGATGCCAAATCCCTTGACCGGACCAGTACCGAGGAACAACAAGATCACGGCGGTCAGAATGGTTGTGAAGTTGGAGTCGAAAATGACCAGCCAGGCTCGCTGATAGCCGGCCACAATGGCAGCGCGCAACGGTTTGTTGAGCGCCAATTCTTCGCGGATGCGCTCGTAAATCAGCACGTTGGCGTCCACCGCCATGCCAATGGTCAGGACGATACCGGCAATACCGGGCAGCGTCAGAGTGAATTTGAACAACGCCAGCACGCCGAGCAGGATGAGAATGTTGAATGCCAGGGCGATATTGGCGACCAGGCCGGCGCGCAGGTAATAGACCAGCATGAACAGCACCACGGCTACCGCGCCGATCATCGCGGCGCGGATACCGCTCTGAATGGAGTCGCGTCCCAGCGATGGGTCCACACCGCGTTCCTCCAGCACTTTGACAGGCGCCTGCAACGGATTTTCGAGCACACTGGCCAGGCGACGAGCTTCAACGAGGCTGAAGTCGCCGGTGATCTGGGCATTGCGGACGGAGCCGACAGTGCGGGCGTCCTCGGAAAGTTTTTCCATGATGCGCGGGGCGGATTGAACCTCGCCGTCGAGGATGATCGCCAGTCGTCGTCCCGGATTGGCGGCGGCGACCTGGGCAAAGGTGACAGCGCCTTCTTTGTTGAAGCTAAGCCCGATGTAGGGCTTGCCGATTTCGTCGAACGCGACATAGGCGCGCTCAACGTACTTGCCGGTCAGGCCGCGTTCGGGGCGAGTTTTGATAAACAAGTGTTCGGTGATGGCTTGTCCGCCGCGGGTGGTGACGTGCGTCATGTTGGTGTAGCCCAGGGGCGGCACAAAACGCGGGTCGGTGGCGGCTTGCGCCTGCAAGTTGTCGTTGTCGGCGTGGACGAGCCGAAACTCCAAATAGGCGGTCTGTTCGATGGTGCGGCGCGCTTCGGCGCGGTCGCGTTCGGCCAGACCGGGCAACTGCACCAGAATACGGTCGTCACCGACGCGCTGGATGATTGGCTCGCTGACGCCGAACTTGTTGACGCGTTTGCTGATGATCTCGATGGCCTGGCTCATGGCGGCGCCGTGTCCCTGACGGTCAATCTGGGACATGTCCATTCGCAACAGGAAGGAGGTGCCGCCCTTGAGGTCGAGACCGAGGCGGATTTTGCCGGCGCACTCGCGGTCGAGTTGGTTGAGGATGTCGAGGTTGGGGTTCTTCGAATCGGGCTTGGCCAGGTCGGGGAAGTAGTTTCGGAGATCGGCCTTCTGTTGTTCCACCGCTTCGCGGAGCGCGCCGAAGGAGTTGGCCGGCATCTGCGCGTGCAGAGCGCGGGCTTTTTCCATGAGCGCCGTGAAGGCGGCGTCCTTGGCCATGGCGCGTTGCTCAAAATGTTTGATCAGGTCGCGGTTGAACGGCGGCCACATGAAGTAAAACGCCGCGACCGCCACGGCGGCGACCACACCGAATTTCCAGCCAAACTGTTTGTTCATGACAGGTTGTTACACTCCGATTACGAGTTGGTTCTCTCGTCTTCGCTTTTCTGGATGACGTTACTGACCGCCGTTTTGAGGACCTCGATTTTGACGTTGTCGGCGATCTTGACCATGAGGGTTTTGTCCTTGACGCTGCTGATGATTCCGATGATGCCGCTGGACAAGAGCACCTTGTCCCCTGCCCGGAGGTTTTTCAGCATGTTCTCCTGCTCTTTGCGCTGCTTCTGTTGCGGGCGAATCATCATGAAGTAAAACATCAGCCCCAGCGCGCCGAACATCAGGATCATCTGCATCATGGCCGCCCGCGGGTCCTGTTCCTTGCCCGGCGGCGGCGCGGCAAACGCCAATACCTCAAACAGTCTCAACATGCTCATTTCCTTTCTTGTAATGCGCGTCAAAATCGCGCCGAAATTCGTCGTACACACCCGCGGCAATCGCCTCGCGGGCTTTTCTCATCAGGCTCAAATACATGTGCAGGTTATGCCATGTCAACAGTCGCAACCCCAAAATCTCCCCCGCCCAGAACAGGTGCCGCAGATAGGCCCGCGTGAAGTTCCGACAGGCATAACACGTACATCCCGCCTCCAGCGGCCCAAAATCCGCGCGATATTCCGCAGCCCGTATTGAATACGCCCCTCTTGCCGTGAACACCTTGCCATGGCGCGCGGCGCGCGTCGGCAACACGCAATCAAACATGTCCACCCCTCGCGCCACCATGTCCAGTATCTGTGGCGGCGTGCCGACCCCCATCACATAACGCGGTTTTTCCCTCGGCAGATGCGGCACGCTCAACTCCACCTGCCTCAGCATCTCCGCTTCCGGTTCACCGACGCTTACGCCGCCCACGGCATAGCCGTCAAAATTCATGGCGACCAATTCGCGGGCGCACCGTTCACGCAGCTCCGGGTACACACTTCCCTGCACAATGCCAAAGAGCAACTGCCCGGCAGGACGTTTCTCCGCCCGGCAAATGGCCGCCCACTGTAGTGAGAGCGCCACGCTTCTGCAAGCGTATTCTCGGTCGCACGGCCAGGGCGGGCACTCGTCGAATACCATGGCCACATCACTGCCCAAAACCGCCTGCGCTGCCATCGCCTCGCGCGGCCCAAGAAACAACGTCGCCCCGTCCACATGCGACTGGAATTCAACGCCCGCCTCGGAAATCCGTCGCAGTTTTGCCAGCGAAAAAACTTGATAACCGCCGCTATCGGTGAGGATCGGCCCCTCCCACGCCATAAACCGGTGCAGTCCCCCCGCCTGTTGGAGCAGGTTCAAACCGGGGCGCGTCATCAGGTGGTAGGTATTGCCGAGAATGATGGAGGCTCCGAGTTCGCGCAATTCATGCGGCGCCATGCACTTGACCGTCCCCTGCGTGCCTACGGGCATGAACACGGGCGTCTCCACAACGCCGTGCGTTGTTGTCAGTCGTCCGGCGCGCGCCGCGGTCGTTGCGTCCTGATGTTCGATGGAGAAGTTCAATGCCCCAGTTCCAGGTGTTCCGGCGGACGGGAGGGAAGTTTCCAAACAATTTCTGGATGTTTCGTGGTCGCGTGCATTCGATTGGCCAGCGCGATTCCCTCCCGGTAGAGCCTGTCAAACGCGACAAAATCCTTCTGGTCACATTGCGCCAAAAGCGGCTCAATGAGCTGCTGGGTGTAACTTTCCAGCATCGCCTTGTGTTTGGGGCGTGTCAGGGCGCCCTCGGCCAACCGTTTGCGGGTTGCCCGCAACTGGTAGGCCGCCAGCGCCCAGTTGCCGCCTTGTGCCGCGTAATAAGCAATCCAGTAACGATCGCTGATGTCACGCATCAAGGTGGCCAGACCGGGCTGCAACTCGGCGATTTCTTCGAGCGTCAGTTGACCGTGCTTGGTCTTCACCACGACGGGAGTGTTTTCTGTCATGCGTGTTTTTCTAAGCGAACCCAGCCCTGTGGCTCAATCGTAAAAAAGCGCCCCCCGACAATCGGTATCGGGGGGCGCCAACAGAGCAGGTTATTGTCGTTATTCTTTTTTGTCCTTGGAGAGTGGACACGCTCCGCTCTTTTTCGCGTCGGCACAGGCTTTTTCCCACTGCTTGAACTGCTCATCCGTGAGAATCCCCTTCAGGCCTTCAGCCATTTTCGCGCGACAAGCGACCGGGCATTTGACGTCTTTGCACTCCTCCTGCAATGCCGCGACCTTTGCTTTCTGATCGGCAGTCAGGTTCAGCTTCTCCAAACTTACCGCACAAGCCATCGCGTCGCCTTTTACTTTCGGCGCCGGAACATCTCCGGAACATGAGCCACAGCCGGCAAATCCACTCGTGGCAACAGCCAGCATGACGGCGGCGAACAGGCAAACAAACCACTTCTTCATATCCATCTCCTTTCGGGTTGTATGATGTATCGCATACGAACGCGGGAAATTAGCACCGTTTCAACAAAGTTCAAGCGGTGTCTGTCATTTCCAAAAAAATGATTGCAAGTTGGGCAACTCTCGGTATTTTTTCACCCTGCTCGCCCCAATTCTAGGAGAAAAATATGAAACGATTTGGAACGGTTCCTTTCTGCGCTTTGGCAATCATCGCCATCGTCGCCATCACTGCCGAGGCGGCGGACGATGGAGTGCGTCCCTCGTTCCTGAGTGTCATCGAAGAAAACGACACCTTTGGAAACATCTTCGGCGTCAAAAACCAGGATCGCCACTACTCCCAGGGCTTGAAAATCATGCTCATCGGCGGCGACAACACCCTGCCCAAACTGACCTCCGCGCTTGATCGTTTCCTCCCCCAGATGGGAATGCGCCCGGAAGCCTCCGATATCGGCCTGATTCTCCTTGCCCAAAACATGTACACCCCGGCGGACATCACCAACCCAGCCCCTATTTACACCGATCAACCTTATGGCGGTTGGCTTTACACCGGCCTGATTTATCAACGCCGCGGCGTCACCCCCGACCGTCGGATTCCTGTGCTCGACAGTTTCGAGCTGGATCTGGGCGTTACTGGTTCGGCCTCACTGGCCCGCGAGGCGCAACGCACCTTCCATAATTGGATTCATGATGACAGGCCCATGGGCTGGGACCACCAGCTCAAGACAGAACCGGGGCTGGAACTGAAGTACGCCCGTTACTGGCGCCTTACCATCAACGAGAATACCGCCCCCTTCTTCGACCTCATCCCCCACGTCGGATGCAGTCTCGGTAACATTCGCACCTACGGTGCGCTCGGTGGTATCCTCCGTTTCGGTTACAACCTACCGCAGGACTTCGGCCCGGTGCTTGGGGACTCCACGGCCCCCACCATTGCCCCTATGAAGAAATCGCCGCCGTTCTCCTTCTACGGTTACGGGGGAGCTGAAGGTCGAGTTGTCGCGCACAACATCTTTCTCGATGGCAACACCTACCTCAACAGCATGAGCGTGGACAAAAACAATCTGGTCGGCGACCTCATCTGGGGACTGGCCATGCGTTTTGGTCCCTATGTTGAAGTCAACTTTACCGGCATTCTTCGAAGCAAGCAATTCAAGGGACAGGACGGTGTGGACGGATTTGGTTCTATCCTGTTCAAGGCGGTCATCCCGATCTAACAACCTCACGCAAGAAGCTCAGGAGTGGCGACGGTGACGTCGCCATTCTTCTTTGTGGCCAAATCCCAGACGGTTGTCAATCAACCGCATCCACTCCGGTTCAATCACCCACATCGCCGTCCGCGCCAACGCAGCGCTCAACACCAGGTTCCCGGAGCCCACAAACGGAAACCGTGCCGTGTACAATGCCCACCCCTTCAAACGCTCTGTTCCCTCCAGTTGTCGGCACGGCCCGTGAAATTGCACTCCTTGAATCTGATGCCACTCTTGCTCATCTCGCTGCACGGTCCCCGCTACTGCTTTTTGTGCCAACATCGCCATCCCATGCCGGGTGGACGGTTCTGTCACCACGTAGAAACGCAAGTTCTTGTCCACCACATAAAACAATGCCGCCGCATGGGGATCGCCCTGTTCATCACGGACCGCCACGGTCAACACCCGATGCGCCCGCAAAAACGCCAACAATCGTTCGCGGATTCCCTTCATTTTGTCTCCTGTCGCGCGGCCAACTCATTCTCAAAGGCAGCGCCGCGTCCTCGACGTGCCGGTGCCATCATCACAACTCCAGACTACCAAACACCGTTGCTCGGTGAAACCTGAAACTTGTCCGGAAAAACGTCGCGCGGTAACATCGCAACCATGAGAACAATCTTTTTCCTCGTTTTGATCGGCCTCGCCGCCGGATGCGCCAGCCGTCCCGCAAACAGCCACATCGAATGGGAACACTGGTTTGCCGACGGCAAGCTCGACAATTTTCAGGTTGTCAGTGGTTCCGCCATTTATCGGGTAGAAGACGGGATTCTCATCGGCACCACGGTGGAGGGCAGTCCCAACACGTTTCTGGCCACGAAAACGCCCTGCAAAGATTTTGAGTTGCAATTCGAGGTGAAAGTGGACGACCAACTCAATTCCGGCGTTCAAGTGCGCAGTCACCTTGCCAAGGAAGGCGACCCGGCTCCCGAAGACTCCAAGAGCGGCAAACCGCTTCCCGCAGGCCGCATGTACGGGCCGCAATGCGAGATTGCCATCAACGGCGCCGCGGGCGATTTCTATGACGAGGCACGCCGTGGCACGTGGTGGAGTATCCTGACCCAAACGGAGTCCGTCCGCACTGATGCCGCCAAGGCCGCCTTCAAGAAGGGCGCCTGGAACCATTACCGCATTGTCGTTCAAGGCGATCATTATCGAAGCTGGATCAACGGGGTTTTGACCGCCGACTTCCATCAGCCGCATGACCCCGAAGGTCTCATTGGCTTCCAGGTCCACGGGATCAAAAAAGGGACCGGCCCCTACTCGGTTCGCTGGCGCAACGTCAAATTCCGTCGCCTGTAAAAGCAGGCGGGCTTTTCCTTGGGAGACGCTAGTTTTGGGGTTCGACCGGGCACCGGAAAAGGCTAACTTCTGAAATCACAGGAGGCACCGGTGTCTGTGTAATCCGCAATCGCACCTTGTCGGTGGTAATCGTTGCGCCCCGTGTGAGCCGACAATGGCCGATGCTGGTACCACCGGCAAATTGCGCCCACTGGCCGTCTTTCCATTGGTCAAGGGCAAACGCCTCGACGCGTTGTCCCCAGCGCAAATCCTCTCGAATGCGGACGACGTTGAATGTCACCGGCCGATCAAACACGAGAATCCGTTCCGTGGGACTGGTGTTGGTGACTTTTGCGACGGCAGCCAGATTTGTTGTGAATGTCACATCCAGGAGCCGTCGGAACCCCTGCAACGATTTCACGTCGTTCTCATGAATCAGCCCGCGACGATCCGGCGGCACATTCAACAGGAGCACCGCGCCGCGGCCAACAGAGGCAAAGTAAAGATTGAGCAGGTTTTCCGGCGAGCGAACCTTGTCATCCTCTTTCGCATGGTAAAACCAGCCCGGACGAATGGAGACGTCGCATTCGGCCGGCACCCAATGTGTTCCGGGACGGTCGCCGGTGTTCAAGCGTTTGGAGTCGGCGTTGCCGGGAACAAAATCGTCGCGATTCAGCGTCCCCCAACAGGTTTCCCCGGCGATCCCGCGTTCGTTGCCGACCCAGCGGATGTCGGGACCCGCGTCACTGAAAATGCAGGCGTCCGGTTGAAGTTCGCGGACCATTCGGATCGTGTTCGGCCAATCGTAGTAGGTGCGGTTGTCAATCTTGCGTTTCTCGCGGGCGCCGCCGTAGTAGCCATCGCCGCCGTTGGCGCCGTCAAACCAGACCTCGTGAACGGGGCCATACTGGGTAAGCAACTCGCGGAGTTGATTTCGGTAGTAGGTGAGGTAGGCGGGGGTACCGTAGTCCTTGTGGTTGCGGTCCCACGGGGACAAATAAACGCCGAATTTCAGCCCGTGTCGGCGGCAGGCATCGGAGATTTCCCTGACGACATCGCCCTTGCCGTTTTTCCAGGGCGAGTTTTTAACAGAGTGTTCGGTGTATTTCGACGGCCAGAGGCAAAACCCGTCGTGATGTTTGCAGGTGAGGATCACCTGTTTCATCCCTGCCTCCTTGAGCGTGCGCACAATCTGATCGGCATTGAAATCGGTTGGATGGAAGATTTCAGGCGATTCGTCGCCGTAGCCCCATTCTTTGTCGGTGAAGGTGTTGACGGTAAAATGCAGGAACCCGATGAATTCCATTTCCTGCCAGGCCAATTGTCGCGGCGTCGGGACCGGTCCGTACGGTTCGTTGGCGAGCGCGGCAAGCGCAATCAATGACACCCAAACAACCATGTGCGTTTTCATAGCCGTATCCTATCACACTCCGAGCCGGTCCGAAACAGCGGATCGAAAGCTCCCCACGCCTGAAAACGGGCGGTCATCGGAGTGTGCGGAAGGCTTTGACAGCAGAGAAGACAATACGTATGATGCCGCCCGCCCAAAACAAAGATTGAGGCAATGAGAGGAGAGTGAGTTCGTGACAGAAATCAGATTGAAGAAAGGTGAACCCGTGGAGAAAGCGCTGCGGCGGTTGAAGAAGAAGCTCGACCGCGAAGGAACCTTGCGCGAGGCGCGGGCGCACCGTCATTTCGAGAAACCCAGCGAGAAACGTCGTCGCAAGGCGAAGTCTCCGCGGCTGTTTATGAGCAGTTTCTAACGCCGAACCCACGAAACCCTCTCGAGGCCAACCGACGCTGTGCGCGCGAGTTGGCCTCTTTCATCCATGTTTTCGTTTTCGACCTGCTGGAACGCTTCAAAGCACACTGACGGGCTGGCGATGCTGGAAGAGGTCCGCGCCCTCGGTTTCGAGTACGCGGAACTCGGCCACAATACTCGTCTGTCGCTGTTGCCGGGCATTCAGCAGGCTGTTCTGCAGAAAGTCATCCGCATTTCGTCGGTGCACAATTTCTGTCCCCTGCCTATCGGGGTCAACGGCATGGCGCCGGACTATTATATGCCGAGCGCCCGTGACGATCGGGAACGCGATCTGGCGGTGAAACACACCCTGCGGACGTTGGAGTGCGCCGCCAGTTTGAAGGCGAAGGTGGTGGTGTTGCATCTGGGGCGGGTCACGATGCGCTGGCCGAATTATCCGCGTCGTTTGATCCAACTGTACGCCGATCAGCGCCAGCAGACGCCAAAGTACGAGCGGTTGCGGGCTCGAACGTTGGCGGCGCGGGAACGAAAACGGCAACGGTATTTTGATCAGGTTTGCCGCGCGTTGGATCGGATTCTTCCACACGCAAAGGAATTGGGTTTGAAACTGGGCATGGAGACGCGGATGGGTGTTGAGGAGATTCCCTCGGAGGATGAAGCCGACGAGTTGATGCGACGGTATGGCACCGATACGCTCTCCTACTGGTTCGACAATGCGCACGCGCAGGTCAAGGAGAACATGGGGTTGAGCCGCCAGGAGGCGGTGTTGGAGCGGTTTCGGGGGCGGACAACGGGGATGCACTTGCAGGATTTCATTCCTCCGTTGTACGATCATCTTCCGCCGGGGGTGGGAGAATATGCGTTTGAGCGGCTGACGCCGTTTGTGACGGAGCAGATGATTTTGTCGTGGGAAATTCACGGGGAATGGGATCCGCAGGTAATTGCCGATGGAACAAAGCGCGTTCATGAGCGATTGCTCAGGCCGGTGATGGCATGAAGAGACATCTCGGAAATCTGGTTCGCGTGGGTGTTAGCGTCGGGATTTTGCTTTATCTGTTTACCGGTATTTTTCGCAAGGAGGCCGTCGCGCAGGTGAGTGAGTTGGACCGACTTCCCTGGGCGGAGCGTCTGGTAAAAATTTGGACCATCGGCCCACAAGCGCTGGCGGATGTGTTTCACCAGGTCGAGCCGGTGTGGTTTCTGCTCGCCATCGCCTGCATGGGGATGGTCACAATCTGCGGCACAATTCGATGGTACTGGATGTTGCGCGTTCAAGGGCTGGAACTGCCGTTGAAACGGGTGTTTTCCATCAACCTGATCGGTATGTTCTTCAACACCTTCATGCTCGGCGCCACCGGCGGGGATGTGATGAAAGCCTGGTACGTGGCCCACGAAACCCACCACAAAAAAGCCGAGGCGGTCGCCACGGTGATTGTGGATCGAGTCATCGGATTACTGGTGCTGTTTGTCATTGCGTTGGCCATGATGCTGGCGTTCTGGTCGCGTGTTTATGATGACGCGCCTTTGCGGACGTTCACGTTGTTCACGCTGGCGTTTGTGCTCGGCACGGTAGTGTTGACCGCGTTGAGTTTTTGGAAGGGATTTGCCGACTGTTTGCCGGGACTGCGTCAGCAATTGCAGCGCCTTCCCAAATACGAAATGTTGCGGCGGATGATCGAGGCTTGTCGCAGCTATGCTTCGCATCCCATGGTGTTGGCCAAAACCACCGCCATTACGGTGGCCGTGCACGGATTTTCCATGCTGGCGATTGTCTGCGTGGGCAAAGGGCTTGGCATCACCTCGGCCCGGTTGGTGGACTATTTCCTGTATCTGCCAATCATCAACTCCATCGCAGCCATCCCCATCAGCATCTCCGGTCTCGGCGTGCGCGAAGGGATGTATGTGACGATGTTCAGTCGTGTCGGCGTGTCCGAACCGGGCGCACTGGCCATGTCGCTGCTCGGTTATTTTGCCAATCTCGTCTGGAACCTGCTTGGCGTCGTCTTTTACATCACGCACCGCAAGGAACTGCCGCCGGTCGAAGAGATGCAGACCACAAAATAATCTCACGCGGCAAAGTTCAATGCCACGGGCGCGCGTTCGAATCCTTCCGCCGTCATCAACGGCTGCGGTCGCATGGCACCCAATGCCGCGATATAGCGATCAGGCACGGTCTCCAGGCGCGTGTTGTAGAAGGTCGCGATCTCGTTGAAATAGCCTCGCGCCAACGCGATCCGCTGCTCGGTGTCCACGAGATTTTTCTGGAGATTCAGGAACGCCGCGTCGGCCTTCAGGTCCGGGTATTGCTCTGCCACGGCAGCCAACAGCGACGCGCATCCGTTGTGGTCCGGCCCCGGTTCTCCCGGCGGGGTGGCGGCCAGTTGGGCGCGCAACGCCGCCAGTTGGGTTTGCAAAGTTTGCTCGTAATCGCGCAAGCCGGTGACGAGGTTGACGAGGTTGGGGATCAGATCGTTGCGTCGTTTCAACTGAACATCCACGTTGGCCCATGCCTGACGCACTCGCTGACGAAGATTGACGAGACTGTTGTAAGCCATCCACATCCAGCCGAGCGTCCACGCCAACAGGTACATGACTCCGGCAAGAACGTATTGGGGCGGGCGCGGTTCGCGGTCACCCCACGCGACTCCGGCCACGGCGAGGAACAGCCCTAAAACCGCCAGTACCCAGTAGCTGGCGCCCAATCCGCGGCTGACCTGTTCCTCCGAACGGGTCGAGATCAGAAACATCGGCGCATCGGGTGCTCGCGCGATTTCGGGCGCAACGATGTCGCGTCGTTCTCGTGCCTGTCCGACAACGTACAGCGACGCGTGCAACGGTATCCCCTGCTCTCGAAACCGCCGTCGCCCATCTGAATCGGCCACCGCACCGCCCGGACCTTTGTCGTAATAGAGGGCATCGTAACGATGGCAGATCCGATCAAAGAGCGTCATCGGCTCAATCGTGGCGCCGTCCGGCTGGACAAGAATCGCGCCGCAATCGTCTTTCAGGTAAAAGGGAATCATCTCGCCGCCGTCCGCCACGGTTGTCCAACCGCTTTCGGTGCGGGTTCTTGTCTGGGTTTTGCCGTTGCTATCGGTGTAGGTCTCCGTCACGGTCCGGGACCAATGTTCTTCCACGCTCCATCGGTACCAGACGCATCGCTGTTCGGCCAAATAGCTGGTCAAAGGGGTTTCGGCCTCGGCGGTGCCCTTCAGTTCCACCAAGCCGATGAACACTCCGGTGGTTTTCGAGGTCGGCAGGTCGTTCACCAGTCGCTGCTTGCGAGCCGCGCGCAGTGCCAGCGTCAACATCACCGCCGCCAGTGCCGCCCCCACAAACGGCGCGATCGCATTCCACTCCGTCGGCATGGGGAACATCCATACGGCGAAGGATATGGAGACACAAGTGGATTATGGCGGATTGCGTCGCGGTGCGCGGTGCGCTATTGTCCGGCGACATGAGAACCTCAAACCTGCTGCTCACCATCGTCACTGTTATGGCCGTTATGGGCATTTGGATTGATTCCCGATCCGCGACGGCTGAAAACAGCGAAACGGTTCGAGTGCGTTTCATGGACGAAGGCGGCCGCGTTACCGGAGTCACCAATGTGCAAAAAGTGGTCAAAACAGACGCCGAATGGCGCAAGCTTCTGACACCTGAACAGTACGAAATCACTCGCGGCAAAGGCACCGAACAGGCATTTTGCGGCGCGTTTTACGACAACCACAAGCACGGCTACTACTCCTGCGTCTGTTGTGGTTTACCGCTGTTCGGCTCCGGGGCCAAGTTCGACTCCGGCACCGGTTGGCCCAGTTTTCTCCATCCCGTCGCCAGGGAAAACATCGCCGAACGCCCCGACCACAGCCACAACATGGAACGAACCGAGGTGCTTTGCGCCCGTTGCGACGCCCATCTCGGCCACGTCTTTAACGACGGACCCAAACCCGAAGGACTCCGCTACTGTATCAATTCCGCCGCCCTAAAATTCACCGAAATCCCCACCGAGACCGCCATCTTTGCGGCCGGCTGTTTCTGGGGAGTCGAAGCCGTGTTTCGCGCGTTAGCGGGTGTTCTCCAAACCGAGGTCGGTTACACCGGCGGCACGACCCGTAACCCCACTTACAAGGAGGTCTGCACCGACACGACCGGCCACGCCGAAGCCGTCCGAGTCATTTACAACCCCAAAGAAATCACCTACCAACAACTCCTCGATGTGTTTTGGAAGAATCACAATCCCACCCAACTCAATCGCCAGGGACCGGACATCGGCACCCAGTATCGTTCCGCGATTTTTTACACCAACGACACGCAAAAACAGCAGGCCGAAGCCTCCAAAGCGCAATTGGAAAAATCCGGCAAATACAAAAATCCCATTGTCACGCAAATTGTCCCAGCTACCGAATTCTACCGGGCCGAGGAGTACCACCAGCGATATCTTGAAAAACGCGGCCTCGCCCGATGCCATGCGCCCGACACGGAATAGCCGACACCAACTTATTCGACAATCGTCGTCAGCGTCGGAATTCCGCGAACCGGCGTCAGGTCGGCGGAACAGCCAACGACAACCAATCGTTCCAACGGAGCATTCTTCAACGGCGTGAGGTCACGGACATTGCGGCAGTTGCGCAGCCACAACCGTTTCAGCGGCGCGCCGGCCAGCGGTGAAAGGTCGCTGACCTGCATGCAGTAGGAAAGAGCCAGTTCCTCCAACGGCATCCCCTTCAACGGCGACAGATCATGAACCTTGGTGCTGCGCAAAACCAAGCGCTTCAACTTCATCCCGCGCAACGCTTCAAGCGTGTCAACGCCGGTCCCGCTCAAGTCCAGTTCCTCCAGCGGCATTCCCTTCAACGGCGACAGATCGCGCAGGCTCTTACACCCGGCCAGCGTCAACGACTTCAACGGTACCCCTTTCAATGCCGAAAGATTGTTCAATTGCTCGTTCGGTTTCACGGTCAGCGCCATCCCGCCACGCATCGTCACGTCGAACTCGACCGGTGACGACGGGTTGTCCTGCGCGAGTTTTGCCAGCGCCTTTTCCAGAGCCACCCGCCGCAGCAAAGTGCCCAACGGATGCTCCGCCCGCTCAAACAGTTCAACGGCCTTGTCGGTCTCCCGCGCCTGCCACCACAACAGCCCGCACATCAATCGCCGTTCCGTCGTCTCCTCGGCGCCGACCCGCTTGAGCCATTCCGTCAACAGCAAATCCGTCATCCGCACATCCCGCAACAGCGTCCCGCCGCTCACCGCTTTTTTCAATTGAATCCGTCCTCCGGCCACCGACACAATCTCCCCCGTCTCCATACCGGAGCGCGTCGCCAGCGACACCGTTTTGCCAACGTCGCCCTGCAACGAGGCCTGCATCACCTCCGGCAATGCGGCCACTTTCAAGGCCATCTCGCAGACGGTTTGGGCCGGCCCCAACGACGCCATGACCGTGTCTTTTTGGACGACCGCCACCTCCTGTCGCACCGATGCCCAGTCCAACCGCAGGATCATCTCCGCCAGTGTGGTGGCGTGTTTTTTCCATCGCGACAGAGCTTCCGCTGCGTCGCGGTCCTGTTTCAACCGTTCCACCAACGCGGCGCGCTCTTGTGCCGTCTCCGTCGCATACGGGCCGTTGTAACCTTCCGCCGTCTTGATTGCCTCGTCGAACCGACCCTGCGCGGCAAACAATTCCGCGTCAAGCCGCACTTTTGCCATCGCCTCCTTCACCGCCGGCGGCTGGACCGGCGTCGTGACGGGAGGCTCTTCACGAGGTTGCGGCGGCGGTTGTTCCGACGGTGGCGTTTCTTTTGGTTTTTCGATCGGCGTCACCGGCGCCATCGGCGGTGTGGCAGACGACGGCGTCTGAATCGCGCGAGGCGGCGGCACAGGCACAGACGGCACTTTGGGCGCCACAGGAGCGACACTCGCAGGCGTTTTTGGCGGTGTCTCGGTGCCCGGCCATTTCAGGCGCCCCGTGTAAAACAATGCCGCCACCACTCCGGCGGCCGCCACCAACAACAATGTCCCCAACAAACCAGCGAGTGACCGTGACGGGGATATCTGTCGGGCAGAACTTGAAGCGGTCGTTTCACGCAACAACACTGATTTTCCGTGTCCCGGCGAGGCCTTCAGCGGTTTGCCACCTTTACGAACACGGACCGCATCGCTGAGAAATTCGTCCCAGCTCGCGTAGCGCTGCGACGGTTGTTTTGCCAGCAATGTCTCCAATAAGGCCACGCAACCGGGGCTGATGCGGGGATTGAATTTCCGCGGGTCTGGAAGCATTTGTTGGGCGTCAAACGCCAACCGACCCGTCAACATTTGATACAGGGTCACCCCCAACGAAAACATATCCGATCGAAACCCGATATCTTCGACGCCTGCTCGTTGTTCGGGGCTGCTGTAGTTGGAGAGAGCAAGCCACGGGGCAAGGCCCATGTCCAACACGTGTGGATGACCGTTTCGATCCAACAGAATCTTGTCGGGTTGAATGTGGCCGTGAATCATGTGGTGATGCCGCCATGCCCATCCCAACGCCGCTCCCACTTTTTGCGCCACATCCAGCGCCTCCGTCTCCGTCATCGCGCCACGTTCGGCCAGTGTGTTCCCCTCGATGTGCGCCATTGCCACGAAATACACGCCGGCGTCTTCGCCAACCGAAAAGACGCGAACCAAATGCGGATGTTCCAAGCGGGCGGTTGCCCGCAATTGTTCCAGAAACGCGGCGGCACGGTCGGAGTCGCCCAGGAAATCCGCCGATAAAATCTTCAACGCCACATCTCGCCCCAGCGACAACTGTTCGGCCAGATAAACTTTCCCCGTCTCGGTCTCCTTCAGAAACTGTTTCAACTTGAACCCGCCAATCGTCGCTCCCTCCTCCCACTCCGTCTGTGCCGCCATGACCGAGGTCCCGCACTGGGGACACACCACCACCTGGCCTGCCACACGCTCATCCACCTGCAGGGTTTGTCCACACCCGTTACATGTAAACGTTATGTCCATGCTGTGCCGCCTGTATCTGGTATGCTCATCCCCCCGTCAAGTGAATTGCGACAACAAGCCGTCTGTCGGGAAATTCGTGCTTTATGAAAGGTCGCCGAGAAAGGAAAGGTGGCGCGCCTCCGCAAGTTTTTTTCGCCAGCGCAACCAGGCGGCGAGACGGCCCTTTCGGAATCTTTACCCGCAAACGGTTGACCCCGGTGTTGACCTCACCGCACACGCTTGGCGTCACCCCAAAGCTGTTCGAGGCCGTAGCGCTCTCGCAGTTCGGGATGAAAGACATGCACCATCACATCGGTAAAATCCAGCACCATCCAGCGGCTGGCCGGGTAACCGTTCTGATGTTTGGCGCGAGCGCCGGCATCGCGTGCGCGACGCGAAATCTCCTCGGCAACGGCTTTCAGGTGAGGTTCGGAGTTGGCCGAACAGATCATCAGATAATCCGTCACAGAGGAGATTTTCCGAACGTCGAGAATAATGACGTCGTCTGCTTTCTTGTCCAAGGCCGCTTCGCGGCACAATTTCGCTAACTTACGGGCTTCGATGATTGGTTCCCCTTTCGTTGATAAAGTTTCTGGCGCTGAATATAGCGGAACACCGCGTCCGGCACAAGCCAACGAATGGATTGTCCCCGCGCCACCCGCTCCCGAATGTCCCGCGAGGCAATTTCACAGGCATGACCATGCACCACCCGAAAATGCAGCGGCAAGTCACGGACGATTGGCATCGCGCATCCCGGTCGCGTCACAACCACAAAGGCGCAAAGACGCGCCAACCGCTCGATCTGATACCAGCGATGCAACTCCTGCAGGGAATCGGCTCCCATGATGAAATAAAACCGCGCCGACGGATATCGCCGTCGCATCTCCGCCACGGTCTCCACCGTGTACGACGTGCCACCGCGACGCACTTCCAGGTCCTCGGCCTCAAAACGCGGCTCACCGCGAATGGCCAGACGCACCATCCGCAAGCGGTGCGCGGCGGACACATTGCCGTCCAGCGGCTTGTGCGGCGGCACGGCGGCGGGAATGAACTTCACCCGATCCAAGCCAAGCTGCTCCATCGCGTCCTGCGCGATTAACAGATGACCGAGGTGAATCGGGTTGAAGGTGCCGCCAAGGAGACCGATCCGGGCTTTGCGTTTCATCCCGCCGTCATTATACTGGCTCATCTGTGAATTCCAACACAAACGATGCCTCGCTCGCAAAACGCTTCCGGTGCGGACTGGAATCGGCCCTGGCACGTTTGGCGGCCACGTTTGTGCCGATGTTACCCTATCAGGTCATGCGGCAAATGGCGTATGGGCTCGGTTGGTGCGCGTACTTTCTCGATGGCCGTTCACGCCGCATCTCACTGGCCAATCTTGATCTCGCGTTTGGTGACAGCAAATCGCCACGGGACAAAGCGCGTATCGCCCGTCATTCGATGCAAAACTTCGCCGCCACTCTTCTCACCCTCTTCTGGTCGTCGCGCCTGACGAACCCGCAACTCGCCGCGTTGGTGGAAGTGGACACCGACGGCTTGCGTCATCTCCGCCAACGACTGGCCGCAGGACGAGGAGCCGTTGTCGTCACCCCGCACTATGGCAACTGGGAACTGCTCCTGTTGCATGGAGCCGCCAGCGGACTGCCCTTGCGCGTCATCACCGAGGCGCGCCGTAACCAAGCGGTCGAAGCGCTTATCACCTGTCTTCGCAGTCGTTCCGGCGCGCGAATCATTCCCCAGCGTGGCGCGGCATTGAAACTTCTGAAGGCGCTTCGCCGCGGCGAATGCGTCATTCTGATCACCGACCACAACCCACCCGAAGAAGGCGGCGGAGAATGGCTGGAGTTTTTCGGCGTGCCCGCCTTCAGTAACAACATCGCCGCCGCGCTGGCTTTGCGCACCGGCGCTCCGTTGTTCGCTTGTCATTCACTTCCCCTACCTGATGGAAGGGTACGTTTGATTTATGGCCCCGAAATTCCCTACACGATCACCGGCGACGACCACGCCGACATTCGACGAATCAGCCAACAATGTCTCGATCATTTCGAGAAAATCATCCGCGAGAACCCGGACCACTGGCTCTGGTTTTACAAACGTTGGAAACACCGCAAAGACATCACCCCGGCTCGCTATCCATTCTACACAAGCACGGAGCCGTTGTCCCTGCCGTCACGCAGAAGCAACCCGATAAACACTCCCCAAAGCACCAGCGTCCCACCCAGCAACGCGCCCAACGTGTGACAAGGCTTCACCGCCAGCGCCAGCACCTCTGCCAGCGCAAAACAGACAATCGCCCAACGCAAAGGGCGCGCCTGTTCTCCCCACCCCACCGCCACGGCCACCGCCAGCGGCAACACCAATAACGTGTAGTTGTGCGACCAGGACACGGGAGCAAAAAACAGCATTAGTTCCAAGACCACACACACTGCCAGCAACTTCCGCCGTGTCCCCCCGCGAGCGCACGCCCACACCGATACCGCCAGCAACACCAGGTTGATCCCCATCGCCACACGCCGCGCCAAGGTTTCCCGCGAACGATCACTCCCCGCAATCCAGCGAATCGTCACCGCCTGTACCGACTGATTGCGGTCAAGCCGCGGATTGATCATCTGCGAGTAACGAACATTGTCGGCCGATTGCTCCGGTTGATTCGCCGGCATCGCCACGGTCGTCACCCACTGGCGCAAAAGCGCATGATTACTCCGCACGCCAAACACCGCTCCCGGCACAACCCAAATCAAAACAATCAGCCATATCACCGCTGCCGTCACGACCGCCCACTGTCGTTTCGCCGCCCAATAAACCACCAACAACGCCGGAAAAATCTTCAACACAATTGCGCCCGCCACCGCCACCCCGGCCCCCCACGGACGCCCCTGCGCGTGCAGCCACACGCTCCACGTCACCAACCACATTAACAACAGCGACGCCTGACCACGCGCCAGCCCGGACAGTGTCGGCCACAAAATCAAAACAACCGTTATCGCCCCCACCCAGAAGTCGGGAACACGATGTTCAGGATAGTATTTTCGCGCCAGCCGCACGCTCAGCCATAACGTGTGCGCAAACATCCCCACCGACAACACGTACCAGACCAGCGACGCCCAAAACACGCTCATCGGCGCCAACGGCACCATCGCCACAGCAAACACGGGCAGATATTGATACACCCAGCCGCGCGGATTTTTGACCTCGTAAATGTTGCGGCCTTCCAGCACGGCGCGTCCCGCCTCGTGATATACGGTAAAATCCGTTCGATGTTCCCGTGACCCCCACGTCCGTTCGCCAAAACGATGTGGGCCCGACCGATACACCGTGCTCACGCCAAGCCCGATCATCAGTCCCGCTCCGAGTACCCACAGCATCACACGCAACCATTTCATGTGTCGAGTGTATGCGAAAGCGTCTCACCATGCACCCATTTTCCAGCGCCACACACTGGCCCCCCTCTCTCATGGTTCAACGGCGAAACACCATCAGATCGTCCGCGCCGATGTTCCCCTCAAAAAAATGGAGCCAACGGTCGGGTTCGAACCGACGACCTGCGGTTTACGAAACCGCTGCTCTACCGGCTGAGCTACGTTGGCTTCCAAAGCAACGACGCGCATTATGCCATGAGTTTCGCTCTTGGCAAGCATCCGCTAACCGTCTGTCCGCTGATCCAGCAGCAGCGTTTGTCGCAGTTGCAGATGGTTCGGTCGCAAATTCCGAAGCGGGCCCCGTTTGTAGCCGTGCGGTGGTGGTTGTTTGATCTCAGCGATTCGGCTGTATCAATCCTTCCCTCATTATCTCACCCACTAAGGCTACGCTCCAGGCTCCGCCGATCCTTCATGACGCCCCAACTCGTGCAACAATTCGACACTGGTGGCGATGCCGCGCTGGTAATTGGCCAGGTCCATTTTCTCGTTAGGGGAATGCCAGTTGTCGTCGGGCAATCCAAGCCCCACCAGCACAATTTCGCCGCCAAGGTATCGCTTGAAGTCATCAAGAATCGGGAGCGAACCGCCCTCGCGCACGAAGACCGGCGGCCGTCCATGCACTCTGGCCAGGGCGCGGGCAGCGGCCTGGACTCCGGCACCATCCCGTGACGACAAGTGCGCGGGAGAATGATGTCCCTCGGTAATCGTCAATCGCACGCTTCCGGGACAGTGCCGTCGCAGATGGCGCGCGATGAGGCGGTAAATCTTGCGTGGCGACTGTTGGGGCACCAACCGGCAACTGATTTTCGCCACGGCATGCGCCGGCACGATGGTTTTGCTCCCCTCCCCCTGATAGCCGCTCGACAGACCGTTGATCTCAAAGGTCGGACGCGCCCAGCGTCGGGCCAGCGTGCAAAACCCCTTTTCTCCTGCCAGGGAGGGCACGCCGAGCAATTTCGCATAGCGTTTCTCATCAAACGGCAGCCGCGCCAGTTCCCGTCGTTCCTGTGGAGTCAACGCCACGACGTCGTCGTAAAAGCCGGGCACGGCGACGTGTCCGTTGTCGTCCACGCACGAGGCGAGCAAATGTGCCAGCACCATGGCGGGATTGGCCACGCTGCCGCCGAAAACGCCGGAGTGCAGGTCACGGCTGGGACCGTCCACGCGAACTTCCAGCGCGGCAATCCCTCGCGTGCCGAGCGTGATGCTTGGATGATTTTTCGAAAACATACCCGTGTCGGAAACCACAATGTAGTCGGGGCGCAACCTGTGTCCGTGTTGTTTGACGAATTGGCGCAACGCGAAACTGCCGATTTCCTCTTCGCCTTCGATGAGGAACAGGATGTTGACCGGTAACGGCAGGCCCAACCGCAGGCAGGTTTCGACCGCTTTGACATGCGCGAAGAATTGCCCTTTGTTGTCGGAGGCGCCGCGCCCGAACAATTTTCCGCCGCGCACGACCGGTTCGAAGGGAGGGGTGCGCCATTGTTCCAGCGGTTCAGGCGGTTGGACATCGTAGTGGCCGTAAATCAGCACGGTTGGCTGATCGGCCTGACGCGGCGTTTCCGCGGTGACGATGGGATGGCCCTGGGTGCGGTGCATGGTGGCGCGCAGCCCAAGTGAGCGGAAATGTTGTGTCACCCACTCCGCGCAGGCGGCGCAGTCCGCGGCGTGTTGGGGCTGGGCGGAGACGCTGGGGAAGCGCACCAGTGTTTTCAACTCTTCGACGTGGCGTTGTTTGTTTTTTTGAAGATAAGCGGTGGTCTTGCTCATAAACGCGGCGCAGTTTAGCATAGACGGCCATGACCGGCTATCTTGCAGCGCAAGGATTCACCGAGGAGTTGGTGGCGGAGCTTGACAACGTGACCGCCGTTCACGGGCGGTTGGTGTTTACCGAGGGCCCGCCGCGTCCGGCGGCATGGGCCGCCAATGTCTGGCTGGAGCCGATCTGTCTCTCTATCTCCTCGATCGCGGATGCGGCCCGGAAATTACGGGCGATCCAGCGGGACTGGGCGCTGTATTCTTTCCATTTTCATCGTCGAGCGCAACTGATCGCCGCGCAACTGCCGTCTGTGGCGGTCAAACCATCGGCGTTCCCGGCGTTGCCGCCGTCGCGAAACATCGGATCATGGACGTTGTTGGATGAGCAAACCGTGCTGGCGTCGGCGCGTTGTTCGTCTCCGTGGCCGAACGGGGAGATTGTGTTCATCGAGGATCGCGATGGGCCGCCGAGTCGGGCATATCTGAAGTTGTGGGAATTGTTTTCGCGTTTGCAGGTCTGGCCCAAAGTCGGTGAGCGATGTGTGGACCTTGGCGCTTCTCCGGGCGGCTGGACGTGGGCGTTGCAGAAGCTTGGCGTATCGGTGCTGGCGGTGGACAAGGCGCCGCTGGCGTCGCGGGTGGCGAGTTTGGCGGGCGTTGAGTTTCGCAGTGAGAGCGCGTTTGGGCTGAGGCCGGAGTCGGTGGACTGGTTGTTTAGCGATGTGATTTGTTATCCGCCGCGTTTGCTGGGATTGGTTCAGCGGTGGTTGCCGGTGGCGAAGAACATGGTTTGCACGATAAAGTTTCAGGGCAAAACCGATCCTGCCGTGCTCCGGGAGTTTGCGGCCATCCCCGGCTCGCATCTGGTTCATCTGCATCACAACCGCCATGAATTAACCTGGTACCGCCTGGCGCAACGATAACAAACAAGAAAGGCGTCCTGGAAGTTTCCGGGACGCCTTCTGGTAACGACGTAAAACGTCGGGGCGATCTAGTAACGGTCGCGGCGACCGCCGCTGCGGTGTCCGCCGCCGCGGCCTCCCGCAAAATCGCCACGGGGGCGTTCTTCGCGGGGACGGGCTTCATTGACCGTGAGCGAGCGTCCGCCGAATTCCTTGCCGTTGAACTGGGCAATGGCGGCGTTGGCCTGTTCTTGGGTTTCCATCTGGACGAATGCGAAGCCGCGGGACTTGCTGGTAAACTTGTCCACGATCAGTTCGCAACTGGTGACAGTGCCCGCCTGTTTGAACAGGTCGAGGACGTCGCCTTCGGTGGTGTTGAACGACAGGTTACCGACGAATAGTTTGGTAGCCATGTGATGTGTTTTACTTTCTGCTGCGTTTAGGAGGCTCAGTGGCTGTTCCCGAACCGTTCGGGTTTCGGACTGTCACTGAGCAACAAGGCCACCTGACAATCTACCAATCACACTGCGGCTGCTTCTATCTGCGAGCGGGTGAACAATACGATATCCGCCCAAAATAGCAACAACTATTTCAGAAGGACATTCCCCGTTTTTTCTAGGAGGTGTTGAAAAGGCGGAGTTGAACGGTTGGAGCCGTCGGGGGAGTGGAGCGACACAAGGCGCAGTTCATCCCTCGCCGAGACAGCAAAACTCGCAGTCCGT
>Ga0207433_10000581_pt1 | contig 84822 bp, 81 predicted proteins | sample YelNatPaOPGAMG01_FD_187559 | JGI IMG/M metagenome (GOLD analysis project Ga0207433, IMG submission 187559) | Hot spring thermophilic microbial communities from Obsidian Pool, Yellowstone National Park, USA - OP-RAMG-01 (SPAdes) (version 3) | ecosystem: Environmental > Aquatic > Thermal springs...
TTAATAATAACAGGTCTGTAAAACTCAGTTCTTCCCTGAAATAGATTGCTTCCGATCCTCTCTGTAATTAGCACAGGATAATCTTTTCCCACATGTATCAAGTTTCTCTCCATCTTGACTTCATATGATATCTCCGTTAGTATTTTGCTCCTTCTTGTGACTATATCTGCTGGAAGATCCTTCAATTTGGCAGCATCAGTGCCCGGTCTTCTTCCATACTTGCTTATATTTATCACCTCTGGCTTGGTCTCTTCAATAAGTCTAATGGTCCTCTCAAAGTCCTCATCATCCTCTGTAGGGAATCCGACTATTATATCAGTTGCTATTGTTGATTCATCTCCGAAACGCATCCTTACTTTCCTCACAATGTCCAGAAAGTCGGAGCTCTTATACCCTCTTCTCATATCAGCCAGCACCTTATCGCTTCCGCTTTGGACAGGGACATGTAAGAATCTGTAAATGTTTTCAGGCATATTCTTAAGCAAATCATCAATAAAAACCTTAAGGAAAGCAGGATTTGCCATTCCCAGTCTTATAAAGATCCCTCTTATTCCCTCAAGGGATTTTACAAGTTCAGCTATATTAGTTCCCCTATCAAGTCCATAAACAGCTGTATCCTCTGCTGTGAGAAAGACTTGTTTGTACCCATCAAGAGCTGCATTCCTCACTGCATCAACTATAAGCTCCATCGGATAGCTGAACAATCTTCCTCTGGCGAATCTCGTTATACAATAACTACAGTTCCCTAGGCATCCCTCTGCTATTGGAACTATCGCTGTTAAACCTGAGAATCTCACTCTTGGCATGGATACCTTGATTAGATTAGCTTCCTCCTCAGCTCTTTCTCCAGAGATAGCCTTATCTATTAGATGTATTGACTTTGGGCCAAGTAGAGCAGTAGCATATTTTATCAACTTCTCGGGTTGTGTCTTAGCCATGCACCCTGCTATTATTAAGGGCTTTTTTGAGCTCAGTTCCTTTGCTCTATGGATCATTCTTTGTTCTGTTGGCAGCTTGACATTACAGGTGTTCAGTACGATAATATCCGCATCCTCTGGGTTATCCACTATCACATGACCCGCTCTTCTAAGTATTCCAGCCATTATCTCAGAGTCGGATATGTTCATTGTGCATCCATGTGTCTCTATGTAGATCCTCATCTGATCTTGCTTGGAAGACCCATTATTTAGTCTTTAGGGGAGATAAATTAATAAGCTCTTCACGCTCCGGTGCTGGACCTGTATGGCTGTGGCGAAGCTAGAAGAAAAATATATAACAGTTAATAATAAAATAATAAAAATAGGAGGTCCGATACCTCAGCCAAAGGAAGGAGAGAAGCTGGTGAGAAGAACTGCTTCCCTCTGCCCAGATTGTTACAGATATCTTCCTGCTATTATCGTGGAGAGGGAAGGGAAGACATTCATAAGGAGGATATGTCCGGATCATGGAGAGATAGAAGAGGTTTACTGGGGAGATGCAGAGATGCTGAAAAAGGCCTTTAAGTACGAGGGGCCGGGAAGGGGTATATCCCCGCAAGTTGAGTTCAAGGGAGTTTGTCCATTTAGCTGCGGAATCTGCCCTCTCCACAAGAATATGACGGCTCTTGCGAACATAGTTCTTACGAACAGATGTAACTTAAGCTGTTGGTATTGCTTTTTCTATGCTGAGAAAGCTGGATTTGTCTATGAACCATCAGTAGATGAGATAAGGGAGATGATAAAAGTTCTGAGGAGTGAAAGACCTGTTCCAGGAAACGCAGTCCAGCTGACTGGAGGGGAGCCTACTTTAAGGGAAGATCTCGTGGAAATAGTCAAAATGATAAGGGAAATGGGGGTAGACCATGTGCAGCTCAACACTCATGGTATAACGTTTGTGGAAAGGCCCGAGTATCTGGCTGAGTTGAGAAGAGCCGGCGTGAACACACTATATCTTTCATTTGACGGGGTCACTCCTGAGTCAAATCCAAAGAACCACTGGGAGATTCCCTATATCTTCAAGGCTGCAAGAGATGCAGGAATGACCAGCATAGTGCTTGTTCCGACTGTGATAAAGGGGGTAAATGACCACGAGCTTGGAGCAATAATAGAGTTCGCGGCACTGAATATTGACATAGTAAGAGGTGTTAATTTCCAGCCAGTATCATTAGTCGGTCAGATGCCAAGAAAGGAGAGGGACAAGTACAGGATAACGATACCTGATGTGATAAAGAAGATAGAGGAGCAGACAAATGGGCAGATCCCAAGGGACGCATGGTACACAGTGCCGTTTTCAACTGCTATAAGCGATTTTGTTGAGGCCTTAACAGGCAGACCGCAGTATAAATTCACAAATCATCCTGCCTGTGGTATGGCAACGTATGTGTTTCCTGAGTTCTCCTACAAAAATGGGGAGAAGGTGCTAAAGAGATTTGTTCCAATAACGGAGTTCGTTGATGTGGAGGGCTTCCATGATTATCTACAGGAGAAGGCAGATGAAATAAGAAAGGGTGCCAATAAGTACATAACCGCAATGAAGGTTTTACTTAACATAGGAAAATTCATAAGAAAGGATAAACAACCTGAGGGGATAGACCTCATGAGCACTCTGAGGAAGATATTTTTGAGAAGGGACTACAGCGCACTTGGAGAGTTTCACTACAAGGCATTATTTTTAGGAATGATGCATTTTATGGATCTTTATAATTATGATGTTCAGAGAGTGATAAAATGTGATATACACTACTTGGTTCCTGGAGGAAAGGTGATACCTTTCTGCACTTTTAATGTGATGCCTGATATATACAGAGACAGAATACAACGTGAATATGAAACTCCTCTTGAGGAGTATGCTGAGGAGCACCCGGGCAAAGTGGGGGAGATATCAAAATATAAGAGGGATATACGCAAGCTTGTAGGAGGAGAGGAGTACATAAAGACATATAAACAGTTCTTCCACCTCTTCAGAAATCCGCCGGGAGCGCAATAAATGCAGTTTGATTTTATAATAGTGGGCTCCGGTCCGGCGGGTTCTTTTTCAGCATACCTGTTGTCTGAGCTCGGTAAAAAAGTGGCCGTAATAGAGAGAGATCCCCTTTTCTCAAAAAGATCGATATGTGGGGAGATTATTCCGGAGAAAAAGTATCTGCTGGAGGCTATAGATGAGGATGAGTCTATTGAGGAGACTTTTTCCTTATCAGAGCAGTTTGCTAGAAATAGAATGAGAAATATAATCTTCAAGATTGGAAACAAGGAGCATCGACTTGATTATGGGATGATGAGCATCGACAGAGCTAGACTTGTTGAATATTTATCAAACAGGGCTGTGAATTCGGGTTGCAAATTTTTGTTGGGCAGATTCTCCTCTTGGTTGGAGAAACAGGATGAGGTGAAGGTTAGGGTTGTTACAGAAGAGGGTGAACAGTTCTTAAGGGGGTCAAATCTTGTGATAGCGGCTGGGGCATCTTTTTACAGGGAGATGTTCAATGTGAATGACATGGACATGGCTTTTGCTCTCAGAACAATTGTGTCAGGTATATCCATAGATAACTCAGTTAGGATGGAGATCGATCCCCATATTGCTCCAGGTGGCTATATTTGGATAATACCGATGGGAAATGGCAGGGCAAATGTTGGATTGGGGGCAAGGCTTCCCTTTATCTCTAGGATGAATCCAGTGCTTTCCCTGAGAAATTTTATTATAAATAGATTCAAAGAATTTAATATAGAGGAGAAAGAAGCTGGTAGGCTCGTGCCAGTTGGAGGAATGAGAAAGGCCCGATTTGGGAGGGTTTTTCTTCTGGGGGATTCTGCTGGAATGTGCGTTCCTATAAACGGTGGCGGTCTATATACAGCGATGATATCAGCTCATGTGCTGTACAGAGTTATTAGAGATGGTGTTCCTGAGAGTTATGAGGATATTTTGGCCAAAACTATTGGAAAAATAGTGAATACAGGTTTGGTATATAGAAAGGCCGCAGATCTTATTGTTTTTAGTGACAGAAGGATAAGAATTGCATCAAAAATTGTTCCATCATTTATAATAAGGGATATTATAGCAATGAAGAAAAGCTTCAGAGTATATCCAGCAATGAAGTTTCTATCTGGAGTTGCTGAGCTGTGCCGTCCGATATAAGAACATCAACCTCGCTCTTGATGAGCTTTTTGATATTATCAGGCAGAAATCTGCTTAAATCTCTGCCCATCACATTGTAAACTCCTCTTGTTATTAAAAGCGAGTCAAACTCCCTAAGTGCAATTATGCTGGGCTCCGGTCCAGTTATGACAATACAACCCTTTTTTATGGTCTCTCTCAAAATCCATTCAACAACGTCAATTCGGCCGCCTGTCGCTCTCAAGGAGCTCTCCGATATAGGGCTTATGATTGGAACTACTAGGACAAAATCCCTGTATCCAAAAGATAGCGATTGCAACATGACCAAGGCGGAGACGAGATCCTTCGACATGAGATCTAGATCGGATGTATTTATGATAAGAGGACCCAGTCCTGGCATAGCATCATCCAGCAGAACTCCTTCATGGACTATAATGTCCTTTATTAGCTTCACTGTCTCAGGAAGCTCCACACTAGCTCTCTCCTTTACAGCACTTGCTATCACCTCAGCTCCTATGCCGGTTATCAGGGATGATAATATGCTGGCAACTGTGAGATAGTTGGGACCAAGTCTCCCAGAGTATGACAGAGATATGTCTCTCCATTCTGCTTGTCTGAAAGGCACACCTCTTTCCCTCAATAAACCCGGTACAGAACCATCCCAGTCAACTACAACTAGCTTTTTCCCGGAAAGTGCCAGATCAAGCGATATTTTGGCAACGAGATTGCATATAGATCCTATCGATGGAGCCACAACAAGAATCCCTCTTGAATGGAGCTTTCTAATCTGCTTTATTCTCTGTTCTTTTTTCTTTCTGCCTATTAAGTGTGAGATTGTCGGAAGAAGGATGGAGAGAGACATACCTATTGCTGGTCCGAGGAGACTTATTATGCCGGATAAGAGGATTAATGCAACTCTTAACTCCTTGTTTTCAATTCCAAGCAGATGGATGATAGAGAAGGATACCATAATTCCGGCAATAAACGAGCTAAATCCGGCTTTTCTGCCAGAATATGCTTCGGCTATGAAAATAACAATTCCTAAGAGGAATAGAAGGATAAAAGAAATTGTCCTCAGGTTAACTTTCGTCAGAACTATCCTCATATTTTCCCTTCCTTCAAAATTCTCTCTATTCTCTCAGCCTCCTTCTCTATATCCTCGCTTATCTTTCTGAGGTATGAGGCCTCTCTTCTCATTTTTTCAGAAAGTCTCTCCAAGGGAAGTATTACGGATGCTTCTATGCTGCTCTCACTATCATTCATTTTTTTCTCTCTTATCTTTTTTGCTTTTTTAAGATACAGATCCCTTTCCCTCATGAACTTCCTGTACAGCTCTACTCCAAATCTCCTAGAATCAACTATTCTTCTTTTTCTATAGATATATATTGCATAGTATCCACTAAATATAGTGCCCACAAGGGCAACAGCCAAGAGATAGGATGGCTTGTTCTCCACTTTCACTTCATAATTCTCATGAATCATACCTGATGAAGTATTTACTAATATAACTACATTCATGTATTCATAAAGGAGGATAACCTCGGGCACTGTGAGATATCTCCTAATCTCTGCCTTTTCCCCTCTCCTGACTGATAAGTTAACTGGGTAGCTATATGTAGCTAGCTCCGTGACAGACGATCCAGTGAGTTTATATAGCGTTATATTTGATATTCCATATAACTTTATTTCTATTCCTGTTATATTCAGGTCGGAGCTTCCAGCAGTGTTATCCACACTGAGATCCAGCTCCATTACATAAGGTGGATTGGTATCCAGATTTATCTTGGCATAAATCAGCTCTCCACCGGCCAGTAAAAATTGAGCCGGAATTACTAGCAAGATTATGAGGATAAAGCTATATCGCATCAACTGGAAGCTAACCGATGGATATTAAACTTTTAATTATCAAGAATTTAGCTCATTATCCTCTATTATCTTCTCTGATAACTTTCTTGCTATCTACAAAACAATTTAAATAGAAGAATGGCAGTTCCCAAGGTGCCTTGAGTTGATAGCACAACCATGTGAACTTGTGGTCAAGATAATAATACCATGCATAAGGGCGATAGTTGCAAGAGAACTCGTGTTAAACCACAACATGACCCAAGTCAAAGTAGCAGAGATATTAGGAGTGACTCAAGGGGCAGTAAGCCAATATGTCAGAGGTTATAGAGGAAGCTCCGTGGATCTGGAGAAAGTTCCAGAGATAAGAAAACTTCTAGATAAATTGATCAATGGCCTTGCAACAGGAAGTTTAAGGGAAGATGAGGCAATGAAATTGGTATGTGATATATGCGATACTGCAAGGAAAAAGGGAGTGTTCTGCAGGAAGCCCATAGCTAAGAAGTATATGAGGATAGCTGATCTAATATGCTACAGATATATGCCCGAGCCTGAGACGAAAAGCGTATAGCTTTGGAAAAACTTTTTATTATTCCGGTTATAAGTTCCTAGGTGGTGTCATGGAAGAAGTTCCTAAGATAGTTGTGACTCCTCCGGGCCCTAATGCGAGAAGATTGCTGAGAAGAGACGAAAAAGTAATATCTCCCTCTTATGTCAGGTTCTATCCTCTTGTAGTGGACAGAGCTGAGGGCTCTCTTATATATGATGTTGATGGAAACATATACATCGACCTTAATGCAGGTATATGCGTTATGAACGTGGGACATGGGCATCCAAAGGTAATAGAAGCTGCCAAGAAGCAGATGGAAAAGCTGGTTCACTACTCAAACACAGATTTCTACTATGAACCCTCTATATCTCTGGCTGAGAAGCTTGTGAAGATAGCACCAGGAAACTCCTCAAAGAAGGTTTACTATGGAAATAGCGGAGCTGAAGCTATAGAAGCTTCTATAAAGCTAGCGAGATGGTATAAGAGGAGGCAGTACATTATAGCCTTCATAGGAGCATTTCATGGAAGAACTTACGGTGCAATGAGCTTGACTGCAAGCAAGCCTGTTCAAAGGAAGTATTTCGGTCCCTTAGTCCCAGGCGTGATACATGTTCCATATCCTTATGTATATAGATGCCCATTTGGCTCAAAAGATGACCCTGAGGAATGCTCTCAGAGGACTTTAGCTTTCATAGAGGATTGGGTGTTAAAAAGGTACGTTCCACCGGAGGAGGTAGCAGCAATAGTTTTCGAGCCCATACAAGGGGAGGGAGGATACGTAGTCCCTCCAGATAGCTTCATACCTGGCCTTAAGAAAATTGCGGACGAGCACGATATCCTCCTTATAGATGACGAAGTTCAAGCTGGCATGGGAAGGACCGGGAAGTGGTGGGCGATAGAACACTTTGGTGTTGAGCCCGATATAATGGCCTCAGCCAAGGCTCTAGGGGCTGGTTTTCCGCTTGGAGCTATGATAGCTAAGGAGAAGATAATGGTGTGGGAGGGCGGATCTCACGCATCCACATTCGGAGGAAACCCAGTCTCTTGCGCTGCTGGTTTGGCAGCAATAGAGGTTATAGAAAAGGAAGGCTTGTTGGAGAGAGCTAAGAACTTGGGAGAGAAGGTAATGAAGAGACTCAATGAATTAAAGGAGAGGAGCAAAATAGTAGGTGACGTAAGAGGAAAGGGTCTGATGATAGGGGTTGAGCTTGTAAAGGACAAAAGAACAAGAGAACCTGGAATAGAAGAGGCAAATGAGGTCATGATAAGATCATGGAAGGCTGGAGTTGCCATAATAACTGCTGGGAGGAATGTGCTGAGAATAGCTCCTCCGCTGAACATACCAGAGGAGTACCTTGATAGGGCTATTGACATAGTGGAGAGCAAGATAAAGGAGGTTGAGTCCCTCTTCTCAACTTAATTTTTTATAAAACAGTGGTTAGCCTTGGGTCGAAATATCTTTTTAATCAATGAAGGGGATTTAATGTGATGAAGTCGATAATCCCCCTTCTGCTTCTCTTGCTCTCCCCTCTGCTTGTAATGGCTGAAAATCAGGCAGTTCCAATATCGGTTCTTGTTATTCCTTTAGTGGATCCACCAGCTCCTGCTCAGCCAGTTTATCAGAAAGAGAATGTTTCTAAGACAAATAAACTTCCGCTTATCACAATAGCCTTTGAGGCAAAACTCTATAGAATGCTCCTAAGGGAATACACAGGGGCATTTGGCTCCCGACCTATCCCCATATAATCTTTTTTATTCTAACATATCTAGAGGTGTCGCTATGCAGGATCTCGATGAAATAAAGGGATATCTGCTGTCAAAGGGTTATGTCGCGAGGAATGTGGATGATCGCATAGAGCTGATAAAAGGGGAAAAGAAGGTTATAATATACAGAAGATTTCCTGCTATCCTCCTATTAGAGGGAGTTGAAAGACATGTAAAAGGGCTTGGAATATTGAGTCTAGAAGGTCTAGAAAAGATTAAAAAAGCAATAGAAGAGTCTCCTTAGCCTTTTTGTCTTCTTGATAAACCGAAAAACTTATATTTTGCGATGGTAAAACTTGGTCTAGGTGGCGGCATGAGCAAGGTAAAAGTGGCTTTGGCTGGAGTGGGAAACGTGGCATCAGCCATAGTGCAGGGAGTGTTCAAGTACAAGGATTCTCCTGATGATATCCCAATTCCTGGATTAATGCACACTAGATTTGGTCCCTATCATATAGGAGACATAGAGTTTGTGGCTGCTTTTGATGTGGACAAAAGAAAAGTCGGAAAGGATCTTAGTGAGGCTATTTTCTCCCCTCCAAACGTTCTTCCGAAGTTTTCTGATGTTCCAAAGCTTGGAGTCGAGGTTCTTAAAGGTCCTGTACTGGATGGGGTAGCTGAGCACATGAGGGATTTCAGATATGGAGAGGGCTTTATAGTCGATGAATCGCAGAAAAGTGTTGATGTTGCAGAGGTATTGAGGGAAGTGAAAGCTGATGTGCTTGTGAACATTATACCAGTCGGCTCCAGAGAGGCCACTAGAGCATATGCTGAGGCATGCATAAATGCTGGAACAGGGCTTGTCAATGGAATACCAGAGTTTATAGTGAGTGACAAGGAATGGGGGGAGAAATTCAGGAGAGCGGGTCTGCCTGCTGCAGGTGACGACTTTAAGAGTCAGTTGGGGGCAACAATACTTCATAGGACTATAGCAAACTTGGTTGTTGAGAGAGGGCTGAAGATATACGATACATATCAGCTTAATGTAGGAGGTGACATGGACTTCCTCAACATGATAGAGGAGAGCAGGCTGCATTCCAAAAGGATAAGCAAAACTGAAGCTGTGACAAGCTTAATACCATATGAGACAAGGACTAGGATAGGACCTAGCGATTATGTTCCATTTCTAGGAAACAGAAAAATAATGTATATGTGGATGGAATTCGAACAATTTGGGGGGTTTAGAGCAAGCATAGATGTAAAACTGAGTGTTATGGATGCTCCTAATGCTGCAGGGGTAGCTGTAGATGCCATAAGGGCTGTAAAACTTGCTATGGACAGAGGGATATCTGGGCCTTTAGTGGAGGTAAGTGCATACTTGTTTAAGCATCCTCCTGTTCAGATGCCGGATTATAAAGCTAGGGAGCTAATTGAGAAATTTATAAAAGGACAATAAGTATTATTTTTTAAATAAACTTTTTTTCCTTTCCATCTGCAAAGCTCTATGCTCTCCGATAGAGACCTTATGGAATATATAAAACTGGGTTGGCTCAAGATAAATCCCCTTTACGAGGACTCTATTCAGCAAAATGGAGTAGACATGAGAATAGGAGAGGAGATAGCTCTTCCTAAGCAGGGCGGCATATATGATATAAAAAGCAGCAAGGCAGAGGATTTCTTCTCTGTAGAAAGGATACCGGATGAGGGGATAGTCATAGAGCCTATGACATCCTTTCTACTCCACACGGAGGAGAGAATAACGCTTCCACCTGATGTAATGGCAATATGTGGAATAAGAAGCACTATAGCTAGGATGGGCTTCATAGCTCCGGTGACGTATGTGGATGCAGGCTTTGATGGACAGCTGACTATAGAGCTCTTCTGGTCAAAAAACTACCCTGTTAGAATCTACAAGGGGATAAGGTTTCTGCATGTCGTATTTTCAAAGACAACAGGTGTTGTTCTCAGGCCATATACGGGAGTTTATCAAGGCCAGAGCAGGGTGAGGCTTCCTAAACCTCTAGGAGATGAGAAAAAATGAGGGATCCGGACACAATTATATCTGTTTGCGCCAGGATATCCAGATCAAAAAAACCAATTAAGGATATATTGATGGAGATGAACCCTGAATACGAGGAGAAGTTGCTGGAAAGCCTGTTTACAATGGGACATTTGAGCGTATTTGAACATGGTAGATTTTTGGTGAGAAAGGAGTTCTCCGATAAGTACATCCGCATGCTCGCTAAGTATAGATATCTTGACTGGCATGAGGAATCAAAAGAAATTATAATTTCTGGAAATATGAGAACAGCTATAGAAATGGCTGCTGATCCAGATTATAGGGATGTTGCTTTGGAGTTTTTATCAATATCAAGATTTCTCTCCAGAAAATTTGGTGTTGAATACAGAGGAGTAAGAGAACCAATGTTCCTTAAGAGTTACTCATCCCCTCTGGGAATAAAGCTCTCTGTGATAGACTTCCTTAAATCCCCTGGAAATCTCTCCTCCATGACATTTATTGCCGAGGGAATATCTAGGGTCACCTCTCATCAGCTAGTGAGGCATAGATCCATGAGCTTCACACAGCAGAGCCAGAGATTTGTTGATGTATCCAACTTAGACTTTATAAAACCACCTTCTGTGGAGGGAAAGGCAGCAGAACTATACTTTGAGATAATAGATAGATCATTAAGCGCTTACAGAAAGCTTGTTGAGATGGGAATAAACAAGGAGGATGCAAGATACATAATTCCTCAGGCAATATCAACAAGAATAGCGGTTACAGCAACAGTTTCATCCCTTAAGAATTTCTTCAAGCTTAGATTGGATAAATCAGCTCAATGGGAAATTAGAGAACTTGCTAGCCTCGTCTTAAAAGCTGCAGAAGAGCTCTCTCTAATGCAGCATACGAGTAAGTAGCTATCACAGAGGCAGCAACTGCTATTGTGATCAAAGAGGTAAATCCAGCCGTCACGGAGTAGAGCCAAGGTTTATCTTTTCCTAATGATATCTTTATAAATAGATTAGTTAAATAAATGCACCATAGTAAAGAGGCTATTATAATTATAATTCCTATTAGAAAAGTTGGGCTTTCGATGAACTCAAAAACCGGTGAAATAATTCTCGGTAGATCCTCGACAGTAGATCCAGCTGGTATCTCCACAGCCTTTCCCGGTGATGCTAGTATAAAAGGCACGGACAAAATCTCTCCAAGTGGTACGGGTGTCATAGACAGTCCTATTCCGGATAGAATTCTAGGAAGTTCCTCACTTTTACTCCTGCATGCCAGGAGAAAAACCAATAATGAGTCCAAGATCCAGAATACGAGTGGAAAGATTGATAACAGCAAAGAAGCAAACCATAAATTCCAAGCAAGGGATTCTGAGGGTATTATCCAAGATATCCTAGTTCTGATAACTTCTGCAGTTATATAAGTTGTTATAGTGACGATGACCACAGACCGAAGGCCAGATATCCTCTTCTCGTCAAAAAGCATCTCTCTGAACAAAGTGCTCGGCGAAATGATTGCCTTCTTTATATCTTCTAACAAATAAACCACCTTTATATATAATATCTTCCAGTTTTTCGAGCGAGTTCATCTAACTTAGAGCCGGGCTTATTGGCCCTAGGTCTACCTGTCTCCGGATCTCTTCTAAAAGTTATATCGACATCCTTTAAGAACCTATTCATTCCATCTACTACGCTCATCGGACCAGTTGTCTTCCCCTTTAAACCAGGGACTCCCTCAAACAGTATTATCCTGTCTGCAATACTCTCCATCATTATTAAGTCATGTTCCACGACAAAAGCTGCTTTCTTCTTGCCCTCTATTGTTCTCTTTATTGCTTTTGCTGCTGCTAATCTCATCTCTACATCCAAGAATGCGCTGGGCTCATCTATCAGATATATATCGGCGTCTCTACCCAGACATACCGTTATCATTACCCTCTGTAGCTCCCCTGAGCTGAGGTCTCTCAAGTTCTTCTCCATCAACATATCCACTCTGAGCCTGCTCACCACCTCAGAGTTGAAGTAGTTCGATTTAAGGGAATCTGGTATATTTTTAATTAGAAAATTCCGGACATTATCATCCGAATCCACTCTGAGGTACTGCTCCTTATATGATATCCTCAAACCAGATGTCGGAGTTTCTCCCTCATCTGGTTTTATCTCCCCAGCAAGCATCCTCATAAAGGTCGTCTTTCCTATCCCATTGGGACCAGCAGCAACTAGTATCTCTCCCTCCCGTATATCTCCTGGGTTTATCTCTATGCTGAATCCATTGAAACTCTTTTTCATCTTTCCATATGACATAAGAACTGCTGTTTCCTGTTTTATTTGAGATCTAGAGAGGATTTTTATCTGTTCATCTCTGAATCTAACGTTATCATCCGGAAGGTATCCATCAAGAAATATGTTTATGCCCTCCTTGGTGGAGTGAGGCAGGCTTACCACACCGTAGACGGAGGGGACTCCATACATCACATGAATGTAATCACTTAGATAGTCGAGCACAGCAAGATCGTGTTCTACGACAATAACTGCTTTATTAGGAGATACGAGTCTTCTCAAAAGCACCGACATTCTGAACCTCTGATAGACATCCAAATAGTTTGATGGTTCATCCACAACATACACATCTCCCTCCCTACAGTAGAGGGCAGTCACAGCCACAAGTTGCAGTTCTCCTCCACTCAATTCATCCAGCCTTCTTGACATTATCTTCTCTAGTTCTAATAGCTCTTTTGCCTCATTTAGAACACCTCTTTCATCTATACTGTTCAACAGATCTTTTACTGTTCCTCTGGCTATTCTTGGAATTAAGTCTATTCTCTCAGGCTTCCTTATGATTTTTATTTTTTTATTCAATATTTTCTCAAAATAATCCTTAAGGGCAGATCCTCGGAATCTCTCCAATATCTCGTCCCAGCTCAGCTCCCTTTGCCTTCCTAGATTTGGTTTTAACTCTCCTGACAGGATCTTCAGGGCTGTAGATTTTCCAACACCATTTTGTCCTACAATTCCTACAATAGATCCGAACCTAACCAGAGGTATTCTGTACAGAACGAAACCGTTGGGCCCATATCTGTGAATTTCCTCTCCTTCCACCGGTGCTGGTAGGTTAACTACACTTATAGCGCTAAATGGACACTTTCTCACGCATATTCCGCATCCCGTACAGAGCTCCTCATCTATCAGCAGGAGATCATTTTCCAATCTTACAGTCTCCTTGTACCCCATTCTCACTTGTGGACAGTACTTTATGCACTCTTCTCCGCATTTTCTCGGGTTGCATCTCTCCCTATCCACGACAGCTATTCTTCTTCGCATCACTCACACTGCACTTACACTACTTAAAACCATTCTACCTATCTTTTGCTTCTTTTAATCCAGCATCGAAAGCTCTCAGATTTAGTTCTCTATATCTTGTAGGAGATAGTTCGCTCAGAGAACTTCTTATCTCATCCTTGGAGAAAGGTAGAACTCCTGCAGTAGATACAGCCCCCAGCATAACGGAGTTAGCCAAGACCGGATCTCCTATCTCAACTGCAATATCTGTTGCGCTGACAGTAATGATCTTTTTAGCTCCTACTGCTTTTAGATCTGATATTATCTCATCAACATCCGGTACTCTCGCCTTCTCTATATAGGCAGTCACAGGCGTTATCTCGTGAACATCCATCACAACAGTGGTTCTCTGGTTCACATAATTGGCCTTTCTAAGAGCTTCCAATGGCTCCAGTGCTATTAGAAGATCGAGAGTTCCCTCGAGAATCAAAGGACTTTGTACATCTTTTCCAATTCTTATCTCTGTATGAATAGATCCATATCTCTGAGACAGTCCGTGAATCTCTGTTTGAATGAAGTTAAGGCCTCTTTTCACAGCTGCATGACCCAAAACTCGGCTCATGAAGAGTATACCTTGGCCCCCAACTCCTGCTATAATCACATTTAATTCATCCATTTTAAACACCTATCCCCTCCTTAAACCAGTTTACGGAACCCTCAGATGGAACTATTGCATTGTAAGGACAGACAGTAACACAGGCACCACATCCGAAACACACGGCAGGATCTATTCTGACCTTTTCTCCAGTGTCAACAAATGCCGGGCATGCGAATGTATTTATGCAGACCCTGCAGTAAGTGCATTTCTCCGGATCAACTCTGTATGGAACTATTTTTCCCTTCTGCCTGAGTTTTCTTACAGTCAAGAGGGCGCACTCCCTTCTTGCTATTATGACAGAAACGCCCTCTCTATTCAGGGAGTCCCTTACAGCTTTTTCCATTCTCTTATGGTCGAATGGATCTATTACCTCAACATGCTCTATTCCAATGGATCTTACAAGCTTTTCCAAATCTATTTCCTTGGCAGGTCTGCCAGTTGCTGTATAGTTTACCCCCGGATGTGGCTGGTGTCCTGTCATAGCAGTTATTCTGTTATCAAGTATCATGAAGACAGCTTTCCTGTTGTGATGGGCAGCCTCAACAAGAGCTGGTATTCCTGCATGAAAGAAAGTAGAATCCCCTATAAAGGCTACTACAGGCTGTTCTGTAGCTATACTAAACCCATTTGCGAATCCAAACGAGGATCCCATTGCATGACTTACCTTTGCTAAGCTGAAGGGCTTCTGAAAGAGAAGAGCATAGCAACCTATGTCTCCGAGAACTATTGAATCTGCCTTAACAGCCCTCCTTGTGGCGTATCCGGTGGATCTGTGGGGACATGCAGGGCATAAAGTTGGGCTTCTTGCAGGGGCCTTTTTTGAAATCTCAGCAGCTATTGGGTTTATTGCCGGAAGGCTCAGATCTATTCCAAAAGCCTTTCTTATGGCTTCTATCACGATTCCCGGTCTATACTCTCCAGACCATGGTAAATGTCCTGTCTCCCTTCCGTATATCTCCACACTAGGATTTGCATCCTTTGCTATCATTTTGACGTAGGATTCCATTATTGGATCCGACTCCTCCACAACAACAACTTTTTTGCAGCTCTTGAGGAATTCAGAGACCATCTTTCTTGGAAATGGATAGGACATTCCTATCTTCAGTATTTTTATGTTCAAATTAAACCTCCTTAAGGCCTCAGCAGCATAAGAGTAGGAAACACCTGAAGCTATTATGCCGTAATCAGATTCATCTCCGATAATTCTGTTGAAATACTCTTTCTCCGATACCTCTTCCTCTATTTTCTTTAGCTTTTCCACAAGCTCTTTATGATGTCTAACCGCTATGTTTCCCACTTGTAGATATCTATCAGGCTCATCTGGCTTGAAAAATCCCTTCTTCCTTCTTTCCTGAATCTCTCCTAACTCGACAATTCCTCTTTGGTGGCTGATTCTAGTTGTAGTCCTTATCATTACCGGTAATTTATACTTTTCAGATATATCGTATGCAACTTTAGTAAAATCCTTTGCTTCCTGCGAGTTCGAGGGTTCAAGAGTGGGTATCTTCGCTGCGATAGAGAAATGTCTGCTATCCTGCTCATTCTGGCTGCTATGTGCTTGGGGATCATCCGCAGCTACTATGACCATGCCGCCTACTACTCCTGCATATGTAAGCGTAAAGATAGCATCCGCAGCCACGTTCATGCCTACATGCTTCATCATGGTGAGGGATCTCAAGCCGGACCAGCTAGCAGCTATTGCTATCTCGGCTGCAACTTTCTCATTTATAGCCCAGTCAAAGTATATTCCGAGCTTCTCTGCTACAGACGATATGGCTTCTCCTATTTCTGTGCTAGGTGTTCCAGGATAAGCAGAAGCTACATCCAATCCTGCTTCTATTGCCCCTCTCGCTATTGCCTCATTCCCAAGAAGTAATGCTTTAGAACCAGGAGGAGCTAATAGCTCTACCTCCGGCATAATTAACCTCCTCTTCATTTTTTTTTGGTTAATGATTTAAACTTTTCTTCTCAGGGGAAACCAATGCTAACCCATCTTTTCTTCCAGAACTCTTCTTTTCATAGACCATTTTATCATTGCTGCCATAGAGCTTACTGCTCTCTCTGGAGTTGGGTATACTGGGAATCCCTCTCTCTTCAGCATATCCATGGCCTCTGAAACCTTTTCTCCTCCTATCATCGCTGCCACAATGGGCTTATCCGTCGACTTGTTTGCCTTTATCAGGACTTCTGCTAACTTTATTGGATCGGCTACAGCAGTTTGGCAGTAAAGCACTATTATATTATTAATAATATCTTTTCTTATAGCCACGTCTATAGCTCCCTCAAACTCCACATGAGTTGCCTGTCCTGTTATATCGACAGGATTTCTCGGTGATCCAAAAGGAGGCATATAGGCCATAAACTCCCTCTTAAGATCCTCTGTAGGGTCTAAAAGCTTAACTCCTAGTTCCTCACAGGCATCCGTGGCTAAGACGCCAACTCCTCCTCCATTTGTTATTATGATCGTGTTCTCTCCTTTCGATACCTTTTTTGTGGAGAAAAGCCTAGCCCAATCAAATGCTTCCTCCAGATTTCCAGCTCTAAGCACACCACTTTGTTCAAATGCTGCGTTATATACGCTGTCCATTCCGGCAAGAGACCCTGTATGTGAGGCAACAGCCTGCATTCCTCTTCTTGTCTTTCCAGCTTTTATAACTATAACCGGCTTCTTAACTGATGTTTTTCTTGCCTCCTCCATGAACCTCCTTCCATCTTTTACTCCTTCAAGATATATCAGTATAACAGATGTATTCGGATCGTCCCTAAGCCACTCCAACAGGTCTGCATCATCTATATCCGCTTTATTTCCCAAACTTATCAGAGCAGAGAGTCCAACTTTTTCGACAATTGTCCAGCCCATAAGCGCTATTCCCAAAGCTCCTGACTGAGAAACAAGTGCTATCGATCCAGGTATGACGTCCTGTGGCCCAAATGTGGCATTGAGCCTTTTAGGAGTGTAGCATAACCCGAATATGTTAGGTCCTAAGATTCTTATATTATATTTTCTTGCATATTCAAGTAAGCTCTCCTCAAGATCAGCTCTGCCTGCCTCCTTAAAACCGCTGGATATCACCACAGCCACTTTTGCTCCCTTTGCACCAGCCTCTCCTACTGCCTTTGGAACCTGTTCAGCAGGTATAACTATAATCGCTAGATCTATTTCATCAGGAATATCAAGAACCGTTGGATAACATTTTAAATCCTCTATCTCATCGTATTTCGGGTTTACTGGGTAAACACGCCCTCTAAAACCATACTTTACTATATTTGTCAGGATAGCATGACCTATTTTGCCTGGAGTCTTAGAGGCACCTATAACTGCTATAGATCTCGGGTTGAATAGTGCATCCATACATTGATCCCCCCATCAGGCATGAGACATCACTAAATACTTTTAACGTTATCGCTGGTAATATGCTCCCTAATGGACTTCCATATCCTGTCTCCAAGATAATGTATATTTCTCACTGATTTTCCCCTTTCCTTAATTTTATCCGAGTTTCTCAGGGAAATATCGGATATTAAACCAAAAATAATTTATTTAAGGGATTTGTATTTAAAAAAAGAGAGGGGTTAATCCCCTTTATACAAAGTCTCATATATGAAGTAACCTATTGCAGCAAGCAGAATTGCTATTCCGATAGCGCTCACCAAGAGCATAGTAGGGTCTTTGGCCAAAGGACTAACGTTCTCAAGAGATAAAGATCTTCCGAGTATTGTTCTCCATGGTTCAGGTATACTCTCAGCTACTATTGGCAGATTAGCCAGAAAGTATGGATATTGGCTGAACATATTCAGATATTCTCCAGTTAATACTGTGAGTGCTGCTGATGTCGTTGCAATAGCAGAGAGCCTGAAGTTAACGCCGTTGCCAAATACGGTAAGCTTTAATATAGCATATATCTGGATTGCTATAAGGATGATCTTAATTACGAAGAGCCATCCCATATTTATGGTCTCAATTCCACTAAGTCCCCATCCGAAGGATCTGAAGATGTTGTTAAACTTCACTGGCGTAGATATCAGGGACATGGAATACCAGGGACCCAGTATCAGCATTATGAAAATTCCTATTATGGCTATCCTTAAGAAAGTAGAGTAAATTTGGAGACCCTCCTCACTTTTTCTTCTGGTTATCTGATAAGCTAATAAGCTTGAGATGAAAAGGGAGCCGAACGTTATGGCACCAAAGATGCTCTTTAGGTAGAGTGGCATGAAGGTTGGATTAGCAAGAGCTCCAAAGGCATCTATATAAGGCTTGTCATCTATTTTGAGTCCAGATGGTGTATTTAGGAAGGCAAAAACCAGTCTGAAACCTAAAGGTATAGTGTAAGCTGTGAGAGCTAACAAGATCCCGGAGGAGAAATGAGCCCATCTCGGAAAGGAATCCCAGCCATAATAATAGAGCACTATAGCTAGGAAATGAACTAATATTGAAACTATTGCTATTCCAAAGGGTAGTAAGGTTATGTTGCCGGCAACTCCAATAAACTCAGGATAAAAGCTTAGCAGGAATACAGTGAAAGCTGTTCCCATGACTCCAGCTATTGCATATGTAGCAGCATATATCCTGAAGATTCCTCTAGCTATTTCATCTAGCTCCTTATTCCCGCTAAGATCGGCCTTTCTCTTTAGCAAAGGTATAATTGTTGATAGGGCTATTCCTAAATTGACAACCACTATATGTATGCCAAAAACAAGTGCTATAAAATAAACATAGGGGATCATGCTCACACCTCCCTGACTGATGGAACATAAAGGAGTTTAAAAACGGCCAAGATTAGGACTAAAGCCACAGAACTCAATATAAAAGCTATTATGCCGTAAGATAAGGGATTTCCAGGGTTTATCGTGTGGGCTACATCAACTGTCATTACTCCATATATAGACCATGGCTTCCTTCCTATCTCCCTTACTGCCCAGCCCAGAAAGCTGATAATTTGAGCTACTATAGGTGTTATGACATTTATTTTGAGCAAAGTTGGTGATAAATTCCCCCTTAGGACTAATATGGCTGAGATCAAGGCATAAAGGCCCAGAATGATGCTTAAACCGGTTTTAGCATAATATAGATAATGTACCATTAGAGGAGGTCTGCAGTCCGATATTGAGGTAACTCCAGTTAACGTACAATAATCTTGAGGTATCAAATCATATTCAGGTAGTTTCGCCTCGAAGCTTCCATAGGATAGGAAACTCATGATTTTCTCTATTCCTAGAGCTCTGCTGAGGCTGAATATTTCTTTACTAGTTCCCTCCATCGCTGCTAGCTTCTCAGGATTGTATGACGCTATTTCAGTTCCGAGAAGATGTCCGAAAACGAGGCCCTGAATTGCTATAAAGAACAAGCCCAAAGTAATTCCCAGCTTCAGCCCGCTGGCATAGTAAACTTTCTTCTTGTCACTTCTAGACTTAAGGAGTAATAGTGAGTATCCTCCAGCTATAGTGAATCCTGTTACCGTTAATGCAGCTCCTAAAGCGTGTATTATGCTTCCTGCGTAAACTGGAGAGAGGAAAGTAACCATAGTATATCCAACACTCTTGACCGTGTTAGTCAGTATAGCATCAACGACATCCTTTACGAGCAGATTCTTTACGCTTCCAAGAGCCTCTTTCTTTATAACAAGGGATAGAATGCTGTCTCCGACTTTGACATTCCTCCAAGATTCACTTGCTAGGGTAGATACTATTTTAGACGGGAGTAATACAGCAACACCATCGTTTTTCTCTCCTAAAACTTCCATGCCGAGAGATAGAAGCTTATTCACATCTAGAATATTTACTATTTCCTTAGGAACAACTAATAGCACCTTAGGATACCCATTATCATATTTCCATCCGCTTATCGGGTCGTAGGAAGCTTTTATCCCGGTAGGAGCAACCATATAGCTGTTAACGCTTACTATTAGAGCACCTGAAAGCCAAGCTCCCAGTAGTGCTAGAAATGCCAGAATCAGCTTTCCCTTAACCCCTAACTTATTCCATCCAAATATTAAGAAGTATATAAAGGTTATCTCAATGATAAAAGCGAAGATCTCGGCATAGAGAGGGAAAAATATATACCTACCAGCGGCCTCAAGCAGGTTGGGCCATATTAAAACCAAGCCGAATTCGCTTACTGTTCCACTAGCGGCTCCTACTGCAAATATTATGCCCAAGGCTTTTGCCATAGTCTTAGCAATGTTATACCACTTCTCATCCCTGCTCTTTGCATAGAGCAGAAGTGACAGGATAATAAAGAGAGGTAGGCCGAGGACATACTGCAATATAAGCCAGTGAAGCTCTATCCCTATAATCGACAATATCCTGTCTAGGGAAGCAGGATAACTTAGCCATTGACCAATTAGGTCCAAAATATCACCCCGATAGGGTTTAATTTAGAAGCCATTAGAAGGATTCTTTATAAGCTTATTGTTAGAATAATTAACCATCATGTTTGATAAATCCACTTATAGCTATTTATCGCTGGTAATATGCTCCCTAATGGACTTCCATATTCTGTCTCCAAGATGGTGTATATTTCTCACTGATTTTCCCCTTTCCTTAATTTTATCCGAGTTTCTCAGGGAAATACCTAGGGCTATTGTCTTATTGTATTCCTCGGCTACAACTCTGACAATGTCTCCCTCTTTTATCCTCTCATCCACGTCCTTCACACCAGGTCCCATGACATCAGCACCATTTAAGATGAATTTCACAGCGCCTAGGTCAACAGTAATTTTTGGAATATCTAGTCCATACTTATCTATTATACCTATAAAAGGGATAAGAAAATTTTCTTTTCTCACAAGAACAGGAAGTCCATTATACAAGTAAACAAAGGCTTCTCCAAGATCAACAACTTCTAATGACGTCTTTCTCTTAGTTATCAGGCTGGAAAGCTGGGGGTATCTGGACATAGCATCATCGATAATGCCTTTGCTCTCCTTTGTCGAGATTTTATATTTCCTAAGCTTCTCCATACGTCTATCCTCAAATTATTTATTATAGCGCCCGGGCCGGGATTTGAACCCGGGTCTGAGGCTCGACAGGCCTCTATGCTGACCGGACTACACCACCCGGGCACTCTTCACGGTCTAACATTTGCTGTAATTGTGGTGGATCAAGGTTAATATAAGCTTTTCCCCTCATGCTAGACATGAGTTTTCGCTGTTCTTAATAGTTTCAATATAGGGGTAGAACATTACTTGTTCTTCAGGAAGCTCTCATATATCTCCTTCATTTTGACAGAGTCTCTCTCCAGTATGGGGCTCTCTGATACGACAAACCATTTTAAACCATTTTCTGCCATTATCTTCGCCAAAGGACGGAAATCTGGTCCATAACCCGAACCTAATTCGTGGTGCATTCTCTCACCATAGCCGGATGAAGTGGCTTCAACTTCAGTAAAGTGAACAACCAAACCATTAATATCACCAAGCTCTTTCTCTATTTTGTTCAGTATCGATCTATAATCCTCCTCGCTTTTTATAATTCCACCCTCTCTCACGTGAAGATGGGCAAAATCCACTGTTGGACTGACTCCATCAACAGATTTAGCCATTTCTAGAACATCATCCAAGGATCCAAGCTGGGAGGGCTTCCCCATAGTTTCAGGTCCAAGCTCAACATCTATGCCCTCGGATATCATTGTCTCTCTAAGCTCTTTAAGCGCAGATATTGCTATCCTCAGTGCTTCATCTCTACTTCTTCTGAGATAGTAACCCGGATGGAAAGTTACATGTCCTGCTCCCATAGCTTTAGCAGCTTTTGCTGCAGACAAAAGCCTGTTTATGCTGCCTCTTATCTTCTCCTCAGTTTCTGCAGATAGATTTATGGCATAAGGAGCATGAAGGGTCAATATTATATCATTGTCCCTCGCTTCATCTCCTAACTTTTTCAGCTCCTTTTCATTCGTTGGTACTCTCCTCACCGCTTGGTATTCCATCCCACTCAAACCTATTTCTCTCAAATATCCAAAAGCTCTCTCCTTCGGGGCATCTATTGGAAAACCAGCAGGACCAAACCTAACCCTATCTAGGATCAAATTCACACCCTTTATATGTTAAGGCTGCTTAGTTATTGTTCGCTAGAGGTTATTTATAAGAATTGGTTTCCTCCTGTGTGGTTATCAGGAGCTAAATGGTGAAGCTTATATACTCGATCATCCCATAATTATATTGGGACCGCCCAGGGCCTTGGAGTCGCTCCCCTTCTGTGCTGAAAGGAAGGGGCAACCGCCCCCATTCGGGGGGATAAAGGGGATCCCATATTGATCCCCGCCCAAGGCACATGAGACGCCGCACTTGGGTGCGGTGCCAACCCGGGCGGTCCCCATCTTCAGGTGAATTTAAATGGCCTGGTTCCTCAGGCCAGATGCTCTTCAGGCTTTTGATGATCCAGAAATAAAGGAGGTATTGTCAAGATACATAGATGTTTCGAGAGGAAAGAGGCCTGCCATGTTCATTGTGTCTAGAAGCCTTGAAGTAGAAGATCTCAAGGGAGAGGATGGATGGAGAGAGCATGATAGAGCAGTAAATGAAGCTTTAAAAATCGCAAAAGAGGGATATTTCCCTGAGGAAAAGCCTAAGTTCTCATTGCTAGATCTGAAATATAGGCTTTCACTTGAGCTAGCAAGTAAATGCAAGCTATGTGAGAGGAAGTGTGGTGTTAACAGGATAAAAGGAGAAATAGGCACTTGTGGTGTTGAAAAGCCTAGAGTTGCAACTGCTTTCATACATATGGGCGAGGAACCTCCTATAACGCCCTCGGGCACTATATTCTTCTCCGGGTGCAATTTTAAATGCGTTTACTGCCAGAATTGGGATATTTCTCAGTTTCCGAGTAGAGGGGAGGAGGTAAGTGAAAGGGAGCTCGCTCTACTGATGGATAAGCTAAGGGAGAAAGGAGCTAGAAATATAAACCTTGTTGGAGGGGAGCCAACTCCAAACATTCCTTGGATAATAGGCTCTCTAAGGTTTGTGACAAGGAATGTTCCCATAGTGTGGAACTCAAACATGTATTTATCTGAGGAATCCTTGAAGCTTTTAATAGGACTTGTGGATGTATGGTTGCCAGATTTTAAGTATTGGGATGACGATCATGCTCTTAGACTGAGCAGGGTGAGAAATTACAGGGAGGTAATCACCAGAAATCTGAGTGAGATATATAGAAGAGAGGGGGAGATTTTGATAAGGCATCTAGTCCTTCCAGGACACTTAGAATGTTGTACTTATCCTATACTTGAATGGATAGCGGAGAACACACCGAAAGTGCTCGTAAATGTGATGGAGCAATACAGGCCGGAATATATTGCAGACAAATATGAGGTGAACAGGCCTGTAAGCTGGGAGGAAGTAAAACTGGCCAGGAAAAAAGCTGAGAATCTAAAACTCAGGTGGAAAAGCGTCTCTTAATCAAATAAGGAGTATCTTCAGAAGGGATTTCTTGAGATCCTCTATAGAGCCATCATTCACCACAAGCTCATCAGCCAAAGCTATTGCGTTTCCTAGACCAAAGAGCTCCACTTCAATTCTATCATCCCTGAGAAAAGAGCTGTAATCCCTTCTATCAAATCCAGATCTGTTTCTTTGGACTAGTCTTAAATATCTCAGCTTTCTTGGAGAGTATATTGCTATTGAGACAAAATCACTTCCAAACTTCTCTCTGAAGAAATCCACCTCCTCTATGTTTCTTATGCCATTTATGACGAATCCTGGTGCTTTTTCCTTTATTATTCTGTGATAAGTTAGCTCAGCCACTATATGAGGACCTTTCTCCTTTCTAAGCCTAATACCGTATTCTCTTAAACTTTCTCTAGTTGGAGTCACACCTAGTTCGCTTAGATAGCTAGAAAGAACTTCGCTCATCCTTATCTGATAAAATCCAAGTTCTTTTGATATTATATCGGCAGCAGCATCTTTTCCTGATCCTGGTAGGCCTAGAAGAGCCACATAATGGTATCTCACAATATTTTCACTCATCTATTTCCTGTGTCGATACACGCTTTAAAATCTATGATGAACGGAGAGGTTATTAGTTTGTCAATGGAAATATCAAGGGAAGATCCACCATGGAAGGAAAAATATACCTGATAGATCTATCATTTTCAAGTAGAGGGGAGGGAGAAATACCATTTTCCGGTCCTTATATAATAGATAGCATAAGAAAAGCTATAATGTCCTCGGATCCAATCGTAGCAAGATCGGCTGAACTGAACGAAATATCAGTATACCCCTTTATGCCAAAGGATGGATGGAGATCTTGGTGTAAGTACCAAGGTATGCATGTGTCAAATGGAGAGCGTTTTCAGTCAAAGATAGTTATCTTCGATGAGGAAGTGTTTAATTTGGTGAGATCTTGGCTTCTTAAAAAACCTGCCATCAGGATAGGAGATATAAGCTTCCTTTTAGGTGATGTGAGCTGGACAGAGTTAAATTATGATTCCTTTATTATAAAGGAACCATCTAAATCATTTAGGTTGGTTTTTATGACTCCAACGTGCTTGAAAAGATCAGAACCACAGCTTTGTTACCTGTATCCCAATGTGAGGACCATAATATCATCCCTTGCATCGATATGGAATAGAAGAGCTGAAACAAAATGCCCGGATCCAAGAACTATAGGAACTTGGGCTAGCCTAAGTCTAATAGAAACAGGATATGAGCTGTGCACCAGCAGGCCCATACAATTGCAGGGAAACCGCTACCTCGTGGGATTTGTCGGATGGGTTAACTACAGAATAGCAGATCATCCAGAATGGAGCAGGGAGGATCATATTATGATGGCAGCTTGGACACAGACGCTTCTCAGACTTGGTGAGCTATCGGGCATAGGTATTGCACGATCAGCTGGATTTGGCAAGATAAGATATAGCGCCAGTAGGTCTGACGCCTACTTCCTCGAAAATCGCTCCTAAAAGACCCATTCCAGTCCTGATTTCTAGTGAGTATCCTGTTTTTCCCTTAAAGAATCTTACCAAGTTGAAATATACCTCCCATGTGCTCTCCGGATCCTTACAGGACGAGACCTCCACTGTCACGAGGCCCTTGCTTATCCATGTCCTCACAGCAACGTGAGATTCTCCTATAACTCCTATTCCCAGCAGTCCATCCACCTGTCTGTGCACATAGACATCGAATATAGTGAGTCCGGCTCTGACTACGGACGAGACTATGGCCTCCTGTAGGAACCCCATGTCATCCATTAGAGCTCTATCGGCATTGTGAATTTCCCCTATCACGTGAAACTCGAAGGCTCTGACCATAGTACAAGTCACCTCCTTTGAGAGTACATGAAATGGACAATAGGTTCAAATAAAAATTTTATGCTGGCAAGTCAAGGGATTAATCTCTGCGTCAAAGCTGGCCAAAATCAGCCAAATTTGTCCAAAATGTCTCTTTAGCCTCTGAAAAATCCCCCATTGATCAGACCTCGGATTAGAGTTCTTTTTAGAATTCTGAGGAATGCATGCAAGATAAACTGTATTATTTGCCAGATTAGCGAACAAAAAGGAGATAAGTCTCTAACTTCGTTAAATTCTAATTTTAAATGCTTTTCGCTCCGCTTATCTCCCTAGCCACGGAGGTCCCGCTGGATCCCAGTATCTCAGGTCTGCTGACCTCTTTTCTGCGTCTTCTGACCAATTCCTTCACTATTTCATTCATTTCATCATGAACAAGCTCTTTTACAGCTTTTGCATCATCTATCAACAGCCGATTAACCTTCTTTTTTGCAAGAAAATTCAGAAGCTCTGCAACAAACGGTCCTGCATCTCCTTTCATGAAGAAAGTGCCGAGTGCATGAAGCTCCAGCTTGTTTGCTAGGCTTCCCACCTCTGATAGCTTCTTAAACAGGAAGGAGATTCTCACAATACCTGCAAATCCACTTAGTCTTGTTACAACCTTGCTTCCATCAACAGACTCCTGCATACGCTCCTCAATGTACATTAGATCCTCTACTCCAATATTAAACTCCTTTGCAAATTTTTCAGCCGGCCATATGCCGAAAATAAGGGGAATTTCTCCCTTTATTCCTACATTTTGATCTGATATAAGGCTAATTGCAGTTCTTAAAATTATTTGTTGCAATTCCTCGATCTTTTCCTGCTCGAATGGTGCTATCCTCTTTACGAAGGATCCTCCCTCTCTTCTATCAGAGAAATCTCCGATGTAAGATCCATCATAACCCTCATAAAATCTCTCCAATATGGGTAAAGCCACACTGGACTCGTCTAAAAACAAGGCAGGATTTTCATCCATTCCCTTCAGGAAATTTTGTCCATACAATCTAGTGAGGGATCCAGGAGAGTCAACTACAACCCAACCATCTGCGCCTTCAATGCCAACAATGGGTTTCAGTGCATAGGTGAAATATCTTAGCTCCTTGTCATAGGAAAGAGAGCATCTAACACACAGCTTTATCAACAGATTCCTGTGGTAAAAATCTCTTTCTGCCTCTATATCCATTCCAGCTATCCCAATTACATTCCAAGAGCTCTTCTCCTCCATTATATCTCTTAAAATCCCTGAGAATAACTTTCTTGGTGTTCGCATGCGATTACCTCATCACTTTCTGCTTTCAATAGTTGCCCTTTTAATAAACTTATTGCAATACTCAGGGCCACGATGTCATAATAACTCTACGAAATAGTCTCCTTAAGTTCTCCTTAGCCTTAGAATTAGGTTTAGCACTTATTAAAAACTGAAGGTAAAAGTTTTATCTTTGAATATAACTACCTTAATGGGGTGAGGAAATCTGATAGTGAGAAAAGTCTCTGATGTAGAGCCCCAGCCTGTTGTGGATGCCGAGGGAGTAACTGTGAGATGGATCTTCAGCAAGCCGGAGAATGTGCCAAATTTTGCAATGAGATATTTCCACATGAAGAAGGGATCTGTGATAAAGGAGCATTTTCACGACTGGGAGCATGAAATCTATGTGGTGAAGGGGAGGATAATTGTGACAGCTGGAGAGGAGAAAGCAGAGGTATCAGAGGGATACGCTATATACGTACCTCCAAACATTCCCCATTCCTATCTAGCTATTGAGGAGTCTGAGTTTCTCTGCATGATACCGCTAAAGGGTGCTCCTTAGGTGGTATTATATGGGAATAAGAACATTTATAGCAGTGGATTTGGATGACTCTCTGAGAGGAAAAGTAGTTGATATCCAGTCTAGATTGGAGAAATCAACAGACTATGTGCTAAAGCTAGTTGAGCCAGAAAATCTTCACATAACCCTTAAATTTCTCGGCGATGTTGATGAAAGCAGAATGGAAAGAGTATTTCATACTGTTAAAGAGGCATTGTCTGGTGCAAGTCCATTTAAGATAGTGCTGCGGGGAGTAGGCGCTTTTCCCTCTGTTACGAGGCCTGAGGTGATATGGATTGGGCTTGGAGAGGGAATGGAAAGCTTAATTAAAATAATGACAACACTGGAAACTTATCTTGCGAGAATAGGTTTTCCTAGGGAGAAAAGAGAGCCAGTACCGCATCTTACAATAGCGAGAGTTAAAAAACCATCAAAGGATGGCATATCCTCTCTTCTGAGATCCCTCTCAGACATAGAAATAGGTTCCATGGAGGTATCAGATGTGAAGGTTAAGAGCAGCACATTAACTCCTTCTGGACCTATTTACAAGGATCTAACTACAATTCACTTGGTGTGATGAGAAATGATAATAACTCTCCTAACAGATTTCGGTACGAAGGATTACTATGTCTCAGCTATGAAAGGTGTGATAAAATCCATAAATCCAGCGGCAGATATAGTGGATATAACTCATGAGGTGAGGCCCTTCTCCATACTGGAGGGAGCTTTTATTTTATGGCAAGCAGTTTCTTGGTTTCCCGATGGGTCTGTGCATGTGGGTGTTGTGGATCCTGGAGTTGGAACAGGGAGGAATCCCATAGTTATCCGAGCTGGAAGAAATTTCCTAGTTGGACCTGATAATGGACTTCTTTTTCCCGCAGCAAAAAAGTTGTCAGATAAACTAGAGGTGTTCAAGATAGTGGAGGGAAAGTACACTTTACACAGGTCGGGAACATTCGATGGAAGGGATATATTTGCGCCTGTCGCCGCTCATATATCAAGAGGAGTTCCTGTAGAGGAAATAGGAGTTAGAATAGATAACTTTATCAAAATAGATTTATTTGATTGGAGAAAAGCTGGAAGAACCGTATACGGCAAGATCCTGCATATAGACAGATTCGGGAACATAGTAACAAACATACCAAATCTAAATATTAATAATATGATTATGAGGATAAAGAATGTTGAGATTCCTGTGAAGACCATGAGTTCCTATGCTGAGGCCGAGGATAAAGTTTTTCTAGTTGAGGGAAGCTCGGGGCTTTTGGAGATATCCTCTAAGATGAGAAGCGCTGCAGAAATAACAGGTCTAGAAGTAGGCGATCCCATAGAGCTGATTATTCCATGAGGATTTCAGTCACAAAAATTATATAAAGGATTTCCTCAGAGATTTTAGGGATTGTTGTGTGTAGTTGTAAACCCCGTAGAAGAGTTCTGCTCCACTTAAAAATTTATTATAATAAAAGGTGAGTTCATGGAGGAACACGAGCTCATAAAAAACCTGAGATCGGCTGGAAAAGAGACTCCTGATCTAGGACCAGTTGCTGTATGGATGGGTGAGCTGGAATCTGGCGGATACCCTGTACCAAAAGGTATAGTAGTATCAAATAAGGTACTTGACTCCTTTTTAAGGGAAAATGGGATTGCACATGAGCTATTTTCCATGATGAAATCTGGAAGGAGCGGAGCTGAGATATCCGAGAGAATCTCCAAGATGATAACATCTGGAGTTATTAGTCAACAGTTAACGAAAAGCTTATTGGAAAGCATAGATTATAACATGGAGAAAGCCAATGAACTAGGATGGGTCTCATTAATAGCCTCTCCTTCTCACAAGCTCCTGCCGATTTTATGGAATGAAGGGAATATATTCATGCATGGAGTTAGCTTGAAAGGATTGGAGGAAGGATTAAAAGAGATGTGGAAACTGAACTTCATGCCTAGGGCTATAGATCTGGCTAGAAATGATCTAAACATAATCTTAAGCTCTGTTATAATGCTGGATCCGGTAGAGATTGGCTTATCTGGGTGGCTTGTAACGGATGAGTTAAATATACTGATAAAATCCTCCTTTGGCTATCCCAAGGGGTTTAATGATCAGGGATATGATTTATTTACCATAAATAGATCAAATCTCTCGATAAAAGAGAGAAAAATAGCCGAGAAAAGCACGAAAATCATAATCGAGAGGGGAGGATTCAAGGTGATCAAGAGGATGAGAAGTGAGGAAGCAGTATCTTCCTCTATAAGCGAGGATATGCTAATAAAACTGGCCACGCTTGGTCTAGATGTTGAGTGGCACCTGGGAGGTAATATTATCCTTCAGTGGGCCATTGGAGAGGAGCCAATTATACTTCTTGCTGTAAAAAGAAAGGAAGTAGAAATAGGAATAAAGAAGGAGGAGATATACACCGAAAAAGAGGAGGAAAAGATAAAGCTGCCTTCAGTTATTCCACCTCCTGCTATACTGAAGTTGTTTCTCTGGGTGGACGATCCTGTAAAAGCCGAGAGTCTTGAAAGTATAGTGGATGGATTTATAATTGATAGTAAGGTAGCTCAGAAAATATTGAATTTTATATATAAATTAAGACATACTATAATAATAGATGGAGAGCTAGAGATCCCTCAGGACTTGGCGCAAAGGGTTTACTTCCTGTTAAAAGAGTCTGGAAAAAGAAGTTTGCTTAAGGTAGAAAGCCTAAAAGACCTTCTACTCTATAAAAGAGGGTTTTCTGGTATGGTGATGTATCTAGATGTCATTTCTAAAGAATTAGATATGGGATACAAGGAATTGCTCAATATGATAAGAAAAATAGTGGATCCCTTGGAAGGGGAGCTGGTCTTAGCTCAGCTGGATGAGATACCGGATGTTGATACAGTTAAGATCATGATGTCCCTTGGGATCACAGGAATTGTCCTCAGATCTATAGATGAGGAAAAAATGCTCAGGCTGAGAGAGATAGAGAAAGAGCTCCTTCTGAGCACTATATCATTGATATGGAAAAAGAACTTTAATGTAATTAATCAATAATACATTATTATAATTCACAGTTATAGTAATATCTACCCTTGCTTTCTTCATTTCTATTGGAAATATGAATATCCATTTCTCAGAACCTAAACTTTTGAAGTTTATATCAATATGTAATTTCTTGCTTGGGATATCAGCGTAGGAAAGGAAGAGATGATACCCATAATCCCATTCTAGGCTGTACTTTTCAACGAGATTGCCTGCATGTATTACCACATCACTCTCCGGCTTTCCGAACATTCCAAGCAATAGCTGAGGTAGTGGTTCTTGCTTTATATAAATAGATAAATTTTTAATACTATTAGAAAGCATAGGTATATCAAAAGATATAAATTCTCCTTTATTCACATAACGGCTCATATTTAGCTCTAGCGTTTCATTGGTAGCATTCCCAACAACATCTTTCAGTCTTCTTGCCTCCGATAAGTATGAGATGAAATATGCATGTGCTCTTGTTAGATTTTCCTCTTGAATTGAATCTAAAAGTGAGGACACATCAGAGTACATCTTATTTATCAAGTCCTTTGCTTTTCTTGCTATTAATAGAGCCGCTAAACATTCCTCAGAGGAGTTTTCACATGGTGTCGTTCCGTTGATCTTCTCTATTATATTCTCCAGCACTCTCTTTCTCTCTATCCAGGCACTTTTGTTGAGAATCTCCCCTGGTGGTTTCCTGAAAAGGAATATAGTAATATTTTCATCTGTTTTTCCTGATTTAACCTGAAGCCTGGTCGATAGATTTCCAAAGAACTCCTCAACAGGGGTTATGCATATTTTGTAAGAAGTTTTATTAATTTTTTCCAAGTAAAAATTAAATTTATTATAATTATAAACAAAAGATATATTATTTATATCTTTATCCGAAGCAACATAGAAACAGCTGTTTCTATCGAGGTCGATCAATTGACTGGACAACTTTACTGAAATATTTTTCTCCCTGTATATTTGGATATCCTTGCTTGCTTCTGAAGCTGAAAAATTCTGGTCTCCAGGAAATCTAGCTTTAATAACATAATTTCCGTCAGGAAGCTGGCTTATATCTAGAGTTGCGGAGAACTCTCCCTCTGGATTAGTTAACGTCCATGTTTCCATCTCAGCTAGGCTTATTATAACAACTCTGCTGGGGATACCAAATGTTTCGCTGTATAACCTACCTTTTACTATTACTTTCTCTGGATAGCTGATTTCAGCACTCAGGGATATATAAGTAGGTATGGGCATCTGAGCTCTGCCTACAGAAGGACTTTTCGCCCCACCAGCAGCGGTAACCAGATCGCAGAAACTTTCATTGCTTTCACCAGAAATTATTTTAAATATATTTCCATTAATATCTATTATTACTATAGTTGGCACTCCGCTCACATCATACTTTTTAGCTAGATCGAAATCCTCCGGAATGAAGAACCAGTTTTCATTAGCATAAGAGGAGAAAAACTTGTAATCTTCTTCTACATCTCCTCCAAGCCCATCCATTAAAACGATATAATCTCCATCGCAGCCGGATAGACCTGCGCTTAGCTTTGGAATTTCCACGCGACAATGAGGGCAGTAGTACTGATAAAAAACCAATATTATGACCTTTCCCCTCAGATCATTAGTGCTTATGGTTTTTCCATCGTATGTTTTAACGGAAAAATCAGGTGCCTTAGTCTGAGGCAGAGCCAGAATTATAGTAACATTTATTATGATGAAAAATAATATCCAATATATCCTCATTGAGTGTCAGATAGGGAATCCTTTAAAAATTCCTCCGAGCTATTTTCTAAACAACTTGTAGACATGCCGTGAAGGTTGCTGTGCAGCAGGGATCTGGATGTTTTCATCAAATGAAATCCCGAGCGGATTGTTGAAGCCTTCCTTCGAGGAGAAGTACAGAAAAATGCTCGGAAATGAGTATGGAGAATTCCTGTCCTTTCTTGCAAAAAGAACAAGGAAAAGCATAAGAATAAACAAAATGAAGGGGAAAAAAGAGGACATAATTGCTCTGTTGAGTGAGGATGGCTGGAATCTCAAGGAGATACCATGGTATAGCTATGGCTTCTGGATAGAGCCTCAAGCAGAGGGAATAGGAAATACGATTGCCCACAAGCTAGGCCTTATATATGTGCAGGAAGCGGCATCCATGGTTCCACCTGTTGTGTTAGATCCAAAACCAGGGGAATTTATTCTGGATCTAGCAGCAGCACCTGGCTCAAAGACAACTCAGATCTCTGAGATGATGGAGTGGAGAGGAGTAATAGTGGCGAACGATGTAAGTCCCTCTAGGATAAATGCGCTCTCTTCAAATGTTCAGAGGATGGGATGTATAAATGTGGTGATAAGCAGGGCTGATGGGAGACGAATATACAGGATGTATGGTGAGATCTTCGATAGGGTTCTCCTAGATGCTCCTTGTAGCTCTATAGGGCAGGTGAGAAGGTCTTGGGAAGCTCTTAAAAGGTGGAATCAAAACCTAGTGGAGAGAATATCGGTGCTTCAGAAGAGTCTTGCAATTGCTGCGTATAAAGCATTAAAGCCAGGAGGCTTAATGGTGTACTCAACTTGCACATTTGATCCTGAAGAAAATGAGTTTGTGGTTCAAAGTTTGGTAGATAAAGGAGCAGAAATAGTGAAGTCCAAAATCCCTGGTATGAGGACAAGAGAGGGACTTGTTGAATGGAATGGTGTGAAGCTTGATGATTCACTGGCATATACGCACAGAATATACCCACACCTAAATGACACAGAGGGTTTCTATGTAGCCCTAATTAGAAAGGTGCCTGTATGATAGATGAATTTATTGCTTGGTTTAAGGATAGATTTGGAGGAGATATAAGCCACTTAAAGGATTTTCTTATAATCTCGGGAGAAAAAAGGATAAGGATGATATCTCCAGAATCTAGAGAGATTAATGGAGCGATAAGAGGAATTTACATAGCAAAAATAACGCCATTCGGCTTTTCTCTAAGTATAGAGGGATCTCAGATACTGGGGAAATATGCTAGAAAGAATGTAGTTAACCTTAGCAAGGAAGTAGCACTAATGTGGATGAAAGGCGAGGATATTCCTCTGAGGGATCATAGCATGGAAAAAGGGACTGTGATGGTAAAATACAAGTGGGTGTTCATGGGGAGCGGATACTTTGATGGTCAGAAAGTGAGAAACTATGTTCCTGGTGAGAGAAGGCTGGAGTAATATATTTCAATATATTAAGTGCTGACAGAAAAAGGTTTATATTCTACACTCTCCCTCGATCACTGCCTTGATAGATTATTCACTCCGGATTCTAGTATTAAATAAGGAGGAAGTCAGATGGAGGATGCCGAGAGAATCTTAGAGGAGCTGAGAAGTCAAAGAGATGAACTTAGAAGGCAATTAATCCAGTTAAGGGATGAAAGAAGAGCACTTATAAGCCAGCTGAGGGAGTTAAGAGAACAAAGGAGATCTATCATAGATGAGCTGAGAGCTAAGAGGGATGAGCTGAGTAAGCTGCTTGAGGAAAAAAGAAAGCTCAGAGAAGAGATAGAAAAACTAGAGAAGGAAAAAGAAGAGGCTTTAGCTAAATTCAGGGAAGCCAAGGAGAAGGTAGAGAAAATAAGACAGGAATATGAGTCCATAATGAACTCCATAGGCATACCGGAAAGAGTGATAAGAAAGAGGATTCAGAGACTTGAGAAGAGAATAGAGACGCAGCCTCTTTCAAAGGATGCAGAAAGAGACATAGTAATGAGAATAAGCCATCTAGAATCTCTTCTTCAGGATATAAATAGAGCAAAGGCAATAAAGAGAAAACAAATAGAATTTCTGGCTGATCTTGAGAGGTGGAGATTCTTCATAAGGGATGCATCTGAGGAGATAAGGGCAAAAAGACAGAGAATAAAGGAGATAAACTCGACTATCTCTAAGATAATAGAGGAACTTGATGCTAGAAGACCTGAGGTTGAGGCGATTACAGCTAAAATAAAGGAGCTCAGTGGGAAAGTAGATGAGATGAAAGGCAAGATGGACGAGATATTCAACAAAATTGTTGCAATAAGAAGCCAGATAGAGGAACATGTGGGGAAGATAGAACTCGAAACAAGAGAAAAGGAGGAAGAGGTGAGGAGCAGAATAGTAGGTGAGGCTAAAGAAAAGCTAAAACTAGGAGAAAAGCTTTCCTTAGAGGAACTCAAGGCCCTTATGGAGGCTGGAATAGTTGGAGAATCCAAAGGCTAAGTTCTTTAATATTCTCCTCTAAATAGCATATTTATTTTTAACTGCAGTATTCCATTGAGTTTTCCTGAATAATCTTGATATGTAGAAACACTTAAAAGTGTCTCAGGAGATATCCAGATGAGAGCACATGGTGAGCAATCCTGAGAAGGTCTTGGTGCTCTGCGTTGACAGAGACGACGATGTAGGGGTTAAGACGGGAATAAAGGGCCCAATAGTTGGAAGAGATAGAAATGTTGAAGCAGCCTCCAGATTGGCGATGGCGGATCCCTCGGAAGCAGATGCCAATGCTATTTTTGGAGCCGTAAAAGTCTATGATGAAATGTTGAAGGAGCTTTCTGAGGATAGTTTACTAATAGCAACCGTTACAGGTAGCAATAAGAGTGAATTTCTGGCAGACAGGGAGATAATAAGACAGATGAGCGAGATAACAAAGGATTTCCGTCCAGACATGATAATACTTGTTTCAGATGGCGCTGATGATGAAAGAGTAATACCCCTATTGAGCAGATTCTCAAACACAATAAGCATCAGAAGAGTGCTTGTTCAACAGAGCAGGGAGATGGAGGACATGTACTTCCTGCTTAAGAGGTATCTAGAAAAGCTTTTTGAGAATCCAAAGAACAGGGCTATAGCATTTGGAATACCAGGAGTAATCCTGTTTTTAGGGGCATTGTTCTATGTTCTCAACATACAGAGATATTTCTATGCAGGTGCCGGTTTGCTCATAGGTTTAATTCTATTAGACAAGGCATTTGATATATCAAGGAGAGTTCAGTCAGCAATAGGGTACTTTGGTGGAAGCTTGGGCCTTATCTCCTTTATCGGAGGTCTATCCGGGCTTACTATATCAATAATATTGATGTATAATGAGGCAATTTATCTGATAAGGAATTATCCGTTTGAGATCCTTCTTCCCAAGCTCCTTCAAGATTTCTCTTTGCATATAGCAATATCTTTATCCATCATGTTCTGGGGAAGTTTCTTAGAGAAATTTCAGAAGAAATCAAAGGATGCTTTCGAGAGGCTATTCGGAGCTATTGCTATGATGACAATATGGCCCATTCTTCAGTATACATCCCTGTATTTACTCGGAACTATCTCCCTCCAATCCTTCATCTTCTTCGAGATCAGTATAATACTCTTCCTCATAGCCCTCTTCTTCCTCACTCTTCACCTCGGATGGAGGAAGTTCGGCGGACTCACTCAGTGAAACAAATTTATCTGCTGCCTTTTTTAAAGCTATGCTAAATCCTGGCTCTGTTCCTATTACAATAACTTCCTTTCCCTTCTCCTTCGCTTTGTGTATGAGAGGAAGGTATGCGGCACTTCTTGCGACTATTATCAGGCTGTCTATCTTATCCATGTAGATTGCATCCATTGCTGCTATTGTGAAGTCAACTTCCACCTTGCCAGCAGATATTATAGGCTTAAAACCGGCATTATTTACCGCTTCCACTAGCTTTTCTGAGGCCTTTCTGTCCAAGACAACTGCTGAAATAACAGGTCTTCCTATATCCATTATTATCTTTCTAACTGTTTCTAAATCGACATTAAGATCCTTTCTGAGCATATTAGGCCCATCAACTACAACAGCTACCTGTTTCCTCTTAACAGCTTTTTTAACAGTTCTCAGCACCTTCAACTTTGATCCCTCTATCAGCTAGCTGGAATTTAAAAAGGATATTTTTTATTTAAACTTATATGAATAAATTAATAACTTATTCTTTAGGGAAAAAGCTTATTAGGGCACTAGTCAAAGTCTCATATGATCTGTCCCAAGTGCGGTCATTTAATGCGACCCAAAAAAGAGAAAAACGCTATTGTCTTTGAATGTCCGGTTTGTGGTTTTATCTCTGCCGGAAATGGGAATTTGAAGGTATCAAGACATGTCGCTAGAAGACCGGAGGATAATGTGATTGTAATAGATAATCCGGAAAAGCTCATAGCGTTGCCTGTAGATGAGGATGTTGTGTGTCCCAAATGTGGCAATCGTGGGGCATATGTACAAGTAGTGCAGACGAGAAGCGCTGATGAACCTCCAACTAGAATATATACATGTACAAAATGTAAGTATACTTGGAGAGAATATACATAAAACCTTATACTTGAACTATATAGATATCTGCACATGCTTTTACTAGTTCATATGGTATTCTTCTCTTCTCCTTCTTCTGAGAAACCACTATTTCGGCTATCTGACCCTTTGCATCATCCATTATAAAGTCCTCAGCTTCTCCTAAATATTTTCCTTCCGTGGAAAAAACTGGCATTTTGTATAGCTCAGATATCTTCTTGACCATAAGAGATCACCTTAGTAGAATTCTGGCGTCCACAACCTTTATACCATTTGGATAAGCCATCACTGGATTCAGGTCCATCTCAGCTATTTCCTCTATCTCAAGGCCCATTTTCCCGACAGCAATCAAAGCTTTTTTCAAGGAGTTTATATCCACAGGCTCGGACCCCCTGTACCCTGAGAGAAGAGGATATCCTTTTATCTCCCTGATCATTTCATCAGCATCCCTCTCTGTTAGAGGTGCTATTCTAAAGGATACATCCTTAAATATCTCTACAAAAATCCCTCCCAAGCCAAACATCACAGTAGGTCCAAACTGCGGATCTCTTATCAACCCTATTATTACCTCTACTCCCTTTGGTGCATACTCCTGCACGGCTATGCCCTCTATTCTTGCATTGGGTTTGTTTTTCCTCACATTTTCCATTATCTTTCTGAAACCGGCTCTTACCTCATCTTCGTTTTTAATTCCAACGAGAACTCCCCCTACATCGCTCTTGTGGACTATATCCTGGGAAACTATCTTCAGAACAACGGGAAATCCTATTTCCTCGGCGATTCTCACAGCTTCCTCCTCATTCTTTGCAACCCGGATCTTTGTAACAGGTATACCATATCTGCTGACGAGATTTTTCGCCTCGTGCTCTAGTAATAACTTCCTGCCCTCCTTTAAAGCAATTCCTATCTCTTCTGGGACGATTTTACTAACTTGAGTCATGATGGACACCTCCAAGCAGAGAAGGCATTGCTTTTTTAACTTTGTCGTGCCATGAAGCATAATATCATGATAAAAATGTATACATATGCATTGTATGTTCATCCCAAACTCGGCAGGATGAGAGCTATGTAAAGCCTAGCAAAACCGGGAACTCTGGCTTTAGCCGTGAAGGATGTTATTTTGCTTTTAGTCTCCTCATAATTCTGTCTAGGCTCTTCTTTCTCAATTCATCTATCTTTTTCTCAGTCTTCTCTTTTTTCTCCTTGATTAGGGATTCCTTTACCTCTTTCATCCTTCCTATTATGTCCTCTGGAACAAGGTAATTTCCTGATGAATCCCTTTTTAGCAAATTCTTTGCTGTCATTGCCTCAAGTCTGGAGAACGTTTTGGATACAGGTAGCTCTATTTCTATGGCTACATCTCCTACAGAGACCGGTCCTCCATTGAACTTTCTTATAATAACCTCCATTGTATCTCTAATATCAGCAGGAAGACTGGAGAGGAATTCCAAGAGAGGACCCTCAGTCTCCATTATGCTTTCGAGAATTCTCATATCTACAGTGCTTTTTCCTAGGACCACTGCCAAGTCTACAGCCCTTTCTAAAATAGATAAAAGCTTGGCTGGATTTCCACTAGCTATTTTATTGGCTTCTACGACTACTTCTTGATCTATAGGTCCAAGAGGGGATTGAAAATTCCTTGATTTCACCAGATCAATTCTTTTTGACACCAGGGAAATGGCCTCATGATCCCTTAAAGGCTCTACTCTTATGATGTCATGAATCCTAGAGGAAAGAGCAGGAAATCTGCGCTCTATTTCATCAAATGCCTCTCTTCCGCTTGTCATGGCTAGAATTGATCCCTCAGGCATGTTGGAGACCACCTCCCTTATCATCTCGAAGATGAAGAAGATCCAAGATTCATCAGTAAAGAATACATTATGTATATCATCTAAAAGAATGCATGATGGTCTGGTGGACTTTAGCGATTTAACTACAACCTTCCCGGCATTGCTAGCAGAGCTTATTATCTCATTCATCTCTTCCTTAGTAAGCTGGTCACTAGTTCCAAAGATAGTCTTCTTTAAGACCTTATCTACTCCTCTATAGTTTCTATATGCCATTAGAATTATCTCCTCAACTATTTGCTGGCCTATCATCGGTTCAGTTGGGTAATACATGGAGGAAGCGCCGTTCTCCCTGAATATCTGCGATATAACCCTCAATCTCATAGTTCTGCCGGATCCAGTAGAACCTGTTATCACTAGGAAGCTTGATCCTACATTTGATAGAGCTTCATCCACTAAGGGCTCCAGTAATGAGTCACTTTCCTGCTTAGAGAATATTCTGATAGGATCAGATTCCTCTAAAAGAGGATTTCTTGTAAAAGGGTTCCTAGATAAGCCAAGTATGCTAGAATATCTGTCCACATAATATGGGCTTGTTCCCATTAGATCACCTTCTTGGAAGCTTTTTAAGAGCAGAACAACTTATGCAATAGATATGCCTTTCCATAAAAGTACTTGACATTTTCTGCAGCATAACATCGGGCTTTATATGAGGCATCTTGTTCACTAGGAGTTATACAGAAAAGTTTATTTAAGTATTTTCTTTCAGTTCTCAATATGTTCATGACCTATATATTTGTAAGAAAAAAGCATTCAGACACATTTTTAACTGCACTCAAGTTCTTATCTGGAACGAAGAGGTGGTGATATTGCAGAAGTATAAGAAAATAGTTGACCATCTAAAAGATCTAATGGGCAATCAAGAAAACATCAGAAATATAGGTATAATGGCTCATGTAGATCATGGAAAGACCACACTATCCGATCAATTGCTCTCCGGGGCCGGGATGATAAGTGATAAGATGGCTGGGGAAATGCTGATGCTAGATTATCTGGAGATAGAACAAATGAGGCAGATGACAGTGAAAGCTGCGAATGTATCTTTGTACTATCAAAAAGATGGAAGGGAATATGCAATAAATCTGATAGATACACCAGGCCACATAGACTTTACAGGCCATGTGACCAGATCCCTCAGAGTTATAGATGGTGCAATAGTGGTCGTGGATGCAGTGGAGGAGGTCATGGTTCAGACAGAGACTGTTACTAGGCAGGCGCTTGAGGAGAGAGTAAAGCCCCTACTTTTCATAAATAAAATAGATAGGCTGATAAAAGAGCTCAGGCTCACCCCACAGGAAGTGCAAAAGAAAATAGTCAGAATAATAAAAGACTTTAATAATTTAATAGAGGCTTATGCAGAGGAACAATTCAAGGACAGCTGGAAGGTGAGCTGGGAAAACGACTCCGTTGCCCTTGGTTCGGCTCTTCATGGATGGGGGATGAACAATAGCATATCACAGAAGAAGGGAATTAAGTTCTCTGATATAATTAAGGCATATGAGGAAGGGACTGATTTAAAGCCAATAATTCCCGTGTATGATGCAATACTGGACATGGTTATCAGACACATACCCTCTCCTAAGGAAGCACAGAGCTACAGAATAGACAAGATATGGAGGGACAAGGAAGCGGAGGATATAATAAATGCAATGAAAAACTGCGATCCAAACGGGCCCCTTGTAATTGGGGTAAATGCAGTAAAGGTTGAGCCACAAGCAGGGGTAGTTGTGACAGGCAGGGTATTCAGCGGAACTCTTAGAGAGGGAGAGGAGGTATATCTTGTGAATGCAAGGCAGACTCAAAGGGTACAGCAGGCATCCCTCTACATGGGACCTTACAGGATAAGATCCGAGCAAGTTCCTGCTGGTAATATAGTGGCGATAATGGGGCTCAGTTATGCAAGTCCAGGGGAGACCGTTATAACTCAGGATATAAGGGATAGGGTTATTCAGGGATTTGAGTCGATAAAGTACGTCACAGAGCCCGTTGTAACAGTGGCGATAGAGCCAAAGAAACCTCAGGATCTGCCAAAGCTCGTGGATGCCATTAGAAGGCTCACTATACAGGATCCAAACCTGATAATGATACACAACACTGAAACCGGTGAGATATTGCTCAAGGGAACAGGGCAGCTTCATCTCGAAATAGCGATGTACGAGCTTCAGAAGGAGGGTTTAGAGTTCGAAGTTGGCGAGCCCACTGTTGTGTATAGGGAGAGCATAAGAGGATCAAGCGATGTTGTTCTGGCCAAATCTCCAAACAAGCTAAACAGAATATGGGTGACAGCAGCAAGATTAGACGATAAAGTCGTTAACATGATAAAAATGAGGGAGATAGATGAGAGAACTGACAGAAGAACGCTTGCTACAGTGCTTAGGGAAAGAGGGGGAATGGAGACCGAGGATGCCAGAAATGTCATGAAGATAGATGAGGAGAACTACAACTTGCTTATAAATAGAACAGTTGGAGTGCAGAGATTGGACGAAGTCAAGGAGCTATTGAAGCAGGGATTCATCTGGTCGATGAAAGAAGGGCCTTTGGCTGGCGAGCCTGTAATGGGGGTCGTCATAAGGCTTGTCAATGCAATGATACACGAGGATCCAGCTCACAGAGGACCAGCCCAGATAACTCCAACGATGAGAAGGGCTATATATGGTGCTATGCTTAGCTCTGATCCTGTTTTGCTTGAGCCAGTGTACGAAATTCAGGTGTCAACTCCTCCAGAACTCATAGGAAATGTGATAGGTCTGATATCGCAGAAGAGAGGAAAGGTAGAGGGAATAGAGGAGAGAGGGAGGATAAGCATAGTGAAAGGACAGATACCTGTGAGAGAAACTCTTGGAACTTTCAGCAATGAGATGAGAAGTGTGACGAGTGGAAGAGCCTTCTGGCAGACAAAGTTCTCTCACTGGGAGCCCATGCCAAAGAACCTGATGATAGAGACAATAATGGAGATAAGAAGGAGAAAGGGAATGAAAGAGGAGATTCCAAGGGCAGAAGAATTTATGGACACCCTTTGACCCAACAATTTATTCCTCTTTTCCCTTTGCTTCTTGTTTTCTGTATATAAATGGCCCTATGAATAGAATAAGGAGAGAGAGGATAGAAACAAGAGTGCATATCACATCCACTAAAGGATGAGGTGCGATGGATATTATCAGGGGAGGCAAAAACCTGAGATCCCACAAAAACCCACTTCCTGCAGTTTCCTTGGATCTGGGATACCTCAAGGGCACTAATGTCATTATAATCGATATTATCACTAGAGCAATTGGTATGCTCATACCTCCAAGCACAGGGGTTTCTATCAGAAGAGCTGGTATGAATATAGGAGCGCCGTTGAAATGCCTCTCTCCTTTTGGCATCGATATCCTAATAGCACCTGCTATTATTAGAAGTGCTGATGGAATCTGGGCAATAAAACCATCCCTCATCGATAGAAGGATTGCTGGGGCAATACACTGATTTACTCTATCCGTAAACCTGTCTAACATCTCTCCATGGGGGCTTTTGGCATTGAGAAGTCGGGCTACTGCTCCATCTAAATAATCCAAGAAGAGAGCAAAGAAGAAAAGTCTGGATGATAGCTCAAAATTTAGCTTTGCAGCTGATATGATCGACTCAAATGATGTGGCTAGCGCTGTAAGGGTTATAATATCCGGGATTATATACCTTCTGGTGCTACTAGATGCCGACATATCACGTGATCCTCGTTGAACCTGAGAGCTCATTAAATGTAGGTCTAGTTGCTAGGGCTATGAAAAACTTTGGCCTCAGGGACATGAGGATAGTTGCACCCATGTTTGAATCTTTTGAAAAAGCTTATGTAGCAGCGATGATGGCATCGGATGTGCTAAGAGAGGCAAAGATATTCAGCACATTGGAAGAGGCAATAAAAGGGATAGATGTAATAGTTGGGACGACAGCCAAGCCCTCCATAAGGGTGATATCCAGAAGAGCTGTCTCTTTAAGGGAGTTTGTTTCCGAGATCCGTGCTGATACTAGCTATGGATTTGTTTTCGGCAGAGAGTCAACAGGACTGACAAACGAGGAATTGGAGATGTGTGATGTTGTCTTGAATATACCATCATCCGAGGAATACCCAACGCTGAATCTATCTAACGCGGCATCTATAATCTTCTATGAGCTTTTTATCTTAAAGAAGGAGAAAGAGGACAGGTTATATGAACCTGTGCCAAGAGAAATCAGGGAGCTGATGCTGGAATCGATTAAAAATATAATAGAAATGACAGATCTTCCTGCTTACAAGAAAAGAAGGCTTTCCTCCCTCTGCAAGAGGATACTTGGGAGAATATATCCATGCGGTCTAGCGAGGGATGAGGCTATATATTTATTAGGTGCGTTGAGATCAGTGGAGGAGAAGTTGAGGAGAGTGGTGATCGATGTCGACCAGACCGGGAAGAAATTATAGGGCCTTGCAGAGACCCTATACAAGAAAGGAGTACATAAGAAGCATTCCACCAAGCAAGATAACGAAGTTCGTTCACGGAAATCCAGAGGGAGCCTATGATTACGAGATTAAGATTGTTGCAACTGCTAGCTTTCAAGTTAAAAGCAATGCGCTGGAAGCTGCTAGAATGAGCGTTCTATCCCAGCTTAGAAACTCTGTTCCAGAGGAATTCTTCCTCTTTAAAGTGGTGCCGTATCCTCATCAAGTGATAAGGAGGCATGCTCTTGCTGGAGTTCATAAAGCTGAGAGGCTTCAAAAGGGAATGAGGCTTGCCTTCGGAAAACCAGATGGAAGGGCAGCTAGGATAATGAAAGGGCAGGAGATAATGGTGCTCAGAGTGAGAGCACAGGATCTTGAGCTGGCAAAGGAGGCTATCAGAATAGGGAAATTAAAACTTCCTCATATGACCAAGGTCGTCGTAGAGAGGATAGCAGGCAATGAGAAGAAAGGAGCTTGAGATAATACTGCAGAAAATACCTCCACTTCCCAAGTATGACATCTGGTCTGAGCAGTATCAAACTCCACCAGATTTGGCATCTTTTATTTTATACACAGCTGTTGAAAAGGGTGACATAGAGGGTAAGAAAGTGGCGGATTTTGGATGTGGAAGTGGAATTCTTGCGATAGGTGCAGCGATACTGGGAGCTTCTGAAGTTATAGGGATAGATATAGATCCAGTCGCGATATCAGAGTCTAAGAGAAATGCAGAGATGCTTCAAGTTAGTGACAAAACAAAGTTTTTCCTAATGGATGTGAGGGATTTCAATATCGAGGTGGACACTGTACTACAAAATCCACCTTTTGGCACAAAAAGGAGACATATGGATATAATATTTTTAGAAAAAGCACTATCAGTATCAAAAGTTGTGTATTCTGTTCACAAAGCAGGCAACACCGATTTTATAAGGAAATTTGTGGAGAGACTCGGAGGAGCTGTGGACGAGATATGGTTCTCTAGGATAAAAATTCCCAAGATTCATAAATTTCATTTAAGAGCTGTATATCCAGTGGATGTGGAGATATTCAGGGTGGTTAAATGGAAAGGATTGTAATTCCTGGAGAAAAACTAGGGGTAATAGAGCAGTATCTTCCAGGAGAGGGAACTTATCTGAACTCATCCGGAGTGGTGGTCTCCAACTTTCTTGGAGAAGCCATTTCTCAAAATAGAAAAATAGCAGTAAAGCCCGTTAGAGAGGTGAGATATCCACTTTCTGTAGGAGATATCGTGATAGCCATCATATGGAGCAGTGAAAGATCTCAATTTTTAGCAAAAATACTGGCTTTGTTCAAGCCAAAGGAATTGCTCCTCAAATCACCTATGTCAGCTATAATTCTGAAGAAAACCCCGGAGAACAGGGCAGCTCTGCCTGGAGATTTTGTTCTTGCAAAAGTTGAAAGCTTTATTGGAGGGGATATATACCTAACAATGACCGGTTCTACTGAGCTTGGGGTGATAAGTGCCATGTGTAGGAAGTGTAACGTTAAGCTTAATAGAGTAGGCTACACCTTGGTCTGTAACAAGTGTCAGCAGGTATATCTTGATAGAAAGATAAGTGATCATTATGGACTTAATCCGTTCGAAAGAAGGTAATTTGAGGAGATCTGTTGTCTTGATGATAGATGAAGAGGATAGAGAGGACTTTCTGGAGTTTTTTGAGAGAGCAGCCTCCGGACTAGATTACTCATACAGACTTGATGAGAAAGGAAAACTTGTGATAGATATTTTTGGGGATAAATCATCCCAGAGATTTGCGGAGAGAAAGATAAGAAATGCATACAGGAATTTCTATATAATGAAAGATAGAAAAATGGGATTGAGAAGGTATCCTGTTGAGGTAATAGCAGAGCTAGCCGCAGGAGTCTCCATAGGTTTAGTGGAGAAATCTATAAAGCTTAAAGGAAGAAAGCTGGAGAGAAGAAAGGATGTGCTAGTAACCGATCTTGAGCCGGATGAGATAACGGATATGATAAATGAACTCAGATACTCTCTTGATGAGATAAGGCCCTTCGTCAAGCAGAAGATGGTTAGGGAGGTATTAGTATTAGCATCTTTTATATCTGGAGTTAATGTCGTAGACATGATGGAAAAAGCAATTGATTTAGGCTTGATAGAGGAAGTTAACGGCATCTATTACCTAAGGAAAAATCCGGATGAGATTATAAGAATGCTGGTAGGAGGTGATTGAGTGGAGCTGAAGATAGAAAAAAAGGAGAAAAATCTCCTGTCAATAAGAGTTTATGGGGAGACATATACCCTCTTGGACCCGCTGACAGATGTCCTCTTGAGAATGGATGGTGTTGAGTTCGCTGGATACGATGTACCGCATCCTCTTAAAGAGGAAGGTGTTCTCACTGTCAGAACAAGAGATGGAGTATCCCCAGATAAGGTGATCTTAGAAGCCTTAAACAAGCTGAAAGCAGAGTTTGGAAAGATAAAACCGGATGTGGAGCAACAGCTCAAGAAAGTTGGGTGATCTTATGGAGAAGAAGTATTTCAACATAATTTTTGATGTGGTATCCCTTTTAGCATCATATATAATAGGAGTTTACCTGAGAATTCTCCCTATATTCACCTATGGAGTTCATCTAACAGCTGATGATCCCCTGATTCACTATTGGGTCACGAAGTATCTGCTGGAAAACGGGAGATTGCCGACGTATAATGCCTTGGCATGGCATCCTTGGGGATATGATCCGGAGAAAGTACTTCCGGATCTTCACTACTATATCTCAGCCTACCTGTACAAGATAGTAACTACGATACATAGCATTGATCTCTACACTTTTGTGGTTTTAATGCCAGCATTCTTTGCTCCTCTTGTTGTCATACCCCTATATCTGCTTGTAAAGGAGCTCTGGGGAAGGTGGCCGGCATTTTTCACGTCAATAGGAGTCATCACATCCTGGGCTTATATGAGCAGGACCACAGCTGGATTCTTCAGGCATGAACAGATAGCAATACCATTTCTCACAGCATCATTCTATCTCACAGTTAAGTCCATGAGGGAGAGAGATCTGTGGAAATCTGTGGTGCTCTCCGGTTTCAGCGGCCTGTTTTTGGCAGTATCTGCTGGAACATGGGCTGGATTCAGGTTGCTATATGATGCATATCCTCTGATGCTTTTCATCTTCATGCTCTTCAGAAGAGCTGAGCTAAAAGATGTCATATCGCTTGGGCTTCCACCTGTTTACGTGCTTTTGGCATCCATATCAATTCCATCTCTTAGCTCAAGATCGGTTTTGATATCAATGGAGTCCACATTTGTATGGGCTGTTTTAGTTGCATCAATACTATATACTATATTTCAGAAGTATAGAAAGGAAATTGATGCTAGGATTCCAGCAGCTGGAGGCTTTTTAGCAGTTCTCCTTTTCTTCTTCCTGACAGGAACTTATGCGCCTCTGGCTGAAAGGCTCCTAAGAGTGGTATTTCCTGGAGTAAAACTTCCTCCTGGAAATGTAGTTGAGACAGTAGCTGAGCATGCTCCTGGATCTGTCCTAGGATACTTTAACTACCTTCTAATTCCAGTGGCATTCGGTCTCTCTTTGATGGCTTGGGAGATGTGGAGAGACAAGACTCATATTTTTATAGTAATAAATGCTATCATAAGCCTGTACTTTGCTGAAAGCATAACTAGGTTACCGCCTCTTGCAGCTCCATTTGCTGGATTGGGCATTGGATATATCACGATGAAGATAGTTGAATTAACAAAATCTAGAGCAGAATCAGCTAGAAGAATATCAAAACTTCTTAGCAGGAAGGGAAAATCCTCAAGAAGGAGAATTTTGTCTAATTTCATGCTTCCAACGCTCTTAATAGCTCTGCTGCTTATTGCTCCCATATTCGCCTCAGCATACCTCTCATATGAAGCCTCGAGGACGTATCCTCTTGGGTTTGAAGAGGGCTGGGAAAAAGTATTTTCATGGTTGAAAAACAATACAAAAAACGGCACTGTTGTTGTATCTTGGTGGGATTATGGGTACTGGATACAGCTCGGTGCCTCTAGGGTAACATTAGCAGATGGTCTTACGATAAACAGCAGCCAGATAAGGGAAATAGCATATGCATTTTCTGGAAACGAGGAGGACATGTTGGATCTGATGATGAGATACAATGCAAGCTATGTAGTGGTGGATATACCAGCGGAGATAGATAACTTGGGACTTACTGGTAAATGGCAAGCGATATTCTGGATAGGAAGAAGATTCCAATACAGTCCATATAAAGATACATATGATTTCTACAAATATGATTTACAGAAATATTTCACTATAGATCAAACAAATCAGCGTGTTTATCCGACACAAAGGCTGCTGAACACCACTCTGTACAAGATAGCCTTACTTCCATTTATAAATAACTCTATATACTTCAAGGTAGCATATCTTGGAAACACCACTGGGTTAGCTCATGTTGTTGTAGCTGAGCTAAGAGGATGACCTAAATGAAATCCGGTGATAGTAGATGAAAATGGAGGAGGGTTATAGCAGAGATCCATTATCCTTCTTTTATAGGGAAGATCAGCTTGAAAATGAGGTTTACAGCAAACTTAAGGAGATGTTAGAGGCAGAGGCAGATCCCGGACAGATAAAAATGCTCCCCAAAATATCCTTTGCGATGATAAAGCCGGATGCTTACTTGAGAGGGCTTGCTCCTACTGTGATCAGCAGACTCGAGGAGGAGGGCTTCCACGTTGCAAAATTCGATGTAAGGAAGATGAAGAGCAGGGAGATAGATGATCTCTACATGTTTGTCAAGAATAAATACAGGGAATCTTGGTGGATAATGCCCAAGGTCTTCAGCATGGCACCAGTTGTTCCCATGATACTGACAGGAGATACAATGGGATTCGATCATCTATCAGAAAGACTAAGGGAGCTTATAGGACCCACCACTCCAGATGCAGGCAGGCCTGGAGGCATGAGATATGACCTTAAGGGGGCAAACAGAGTTCTCAACATAATTCATGCATCTGATGACCCAGCTTCTGCTCTAAGAGAAGCTTTAGTCTTCTTCTCCTTGGAAGAAATACTTGATGTTTTAAGCGGTGGATTTGAGCCATTAGATGTGGAAAGTAGGGAATTCACGCCAGAGGAGCCAATGGATCTCAGAAGGTGGAGGGTATTTAATGAGATAAAACTTGAGGCAGCTGACCTGTTGGAGCAGGGAAGACAGGATATTCTCTCCCTTCTGGATAAAGAAGCTGAGATAGTGGAAATGGATCTGCCTATAGATGAGGAGAGAGAAAGCCTTATGGAGATAGAGAGAGCAATCTCCGCAAAGGCAGAGAAAATAAGGAGAGAGATCCTGAACTCAGCTGTAGTAGAGGCTAGATCTCCAGCAGATATAGGGAGAAAGATCTCATTCTCTGAAAGGATGGAGGAATCCCTCGTCTCCCTCAGGATAATAGAGTTATTAAGCGATGAGGAGAAACTCTCCAGATACAAAAACTTCGACTTTCTATTGCTAAAAGGAATCTCAGCTGGAATAATAACGGAGAACTATCAAGAGGTAGTGGCTCATAGCACATGGGCAGTAGCACCTCAAATGATGGCAGATCTGAAGAAGGTTGGGAAAAAACCAATAACAATATTAGAAGCTACTAAATAACGAAGAAGGTATTAAAAGCTCCTAATTTCTTGAGAAAATGAGGTTGAAGAGGGGCCTAGAATGGAAGAGAAAAACAAGGAGATAGTGCTTATTGTGGAGGATATAATAAGGCAAAGCGATTTTGGAAGAGGAGTGGTTAGAATAGATCCTGAGGCTATGAACGAGCTTGGTATAAAGAGCGGTTCTTATGTAAGGCTAACTGGTTCGAGAGTAACTGTGGCTAGAGCCCTTCCATCTGTGCCGATGGATTACGGGACAAGGCTGATAAGGATGGACAAGTTAATAAAGGGAAATGCAGGAGTCAAGACAGGAGACAAAGTAAGAGTAAAGAAAGAGGAGATAGTTGAGTTAAGCAAGGTTGTACTAGCACCTCAAGATAAAATGGTGAGATTCGGGGCAGATTTCCCTAAATGGGCTAAAAGCAAGCTTATGGACATGGCTGTCACTAGAGGGGATCTAGTCTACATACCCACATTTCAGAAGTTTGTTCCATTAATTGTGGTGAGCACTAGTCCTAGGGTATCCGGAAGAATAGGACAGGAGACTGTCCTAGAGATAAAGGAGCAACCCGCTGAGATGGAGAAAGTAGAAGTTCCAATGGTGACATACAGCGACATAGGAGGGTTAAAGGAAGCCATACAGAGGATAAAAGAGATGGTAGAACTTCCTCTAAAGAAGCCAGAGCTGTTCAGGCATCTTGGAATAGAGCCTCCAAAGGGAGTCCTCCTTTACGGACCTCCTGGAACTGGAAAGACATTGCTGGCAAAGGCAGTTGCAAATGAGAGCGGTGCAAACTTCATAAGCATAAGCGGTCCTGAGATAATGAGCAAGTTCTACGGGGAGAGCGAGAGAAGACTGAGAAAGATATTCGAAGAGGCTGAGAGAGATGCACCCAGCATAATATTCATAGATGAGATAGACTCGATAGCTCCGAACAGGAATGAAGCAATGGGGGATGTGGAGAGAAGGGTAGTGGCCCAGCTTCTCTCCCTGATGGATGGGCTCAAGTCAAGAGGGGATGTCATAGTTATAGGAGCGACAAACAGGCCAGATGCAATAGATCCAGCCTTAAGAAGGCCGGGAAGATTTGACAGGGAGATAGAACTACCAGTTCCTGATAAGGAGGCCAGAAAGGAGATACTACAAATTCACATGAGAAATGTCCCTCTTGCAAAAGATGTAAAGATAGATGAGATAGCAGAAATAACACACGGTTTTGTAGGAGCGGATCTTGCAGCTCTAGTAAGAGAGGCAGCAATGGCGGCTCTGAGAAGAGTTCTTCCAAGTATAGATGTAGATGCAGAATCTATTCCATTAGAGGTTCTGGAAAAGCTCAAAGTCACAAGAGAAGACATAAATGAGGCATTAAAAATGGTTCAACCGTCTGCACTCAGAGAAATAGCGGTAGAAGTCCCTGAAGTGAGATGGTCTGACATAGGGGATCTGGAGCAAGTCAAGAAAGAACTAAGAGAGCTTGTGGAACTTCCATTTAAGAGACCAGATGCATTCAAAAGACTTGGAATAGAGCCTCCAAAGGGAGTCCTCCTTTACGGACCTCCTGGAACTGGAAAGACATTGCTGGCAAAGGCAGTTGCAAATGAGAGCGGTGCAAACTTCATAAGCGTTAAGGGTCCTGAGATAATGAGCAAGTGGGTTGGAGAGAGCGAGAAAGCGATAAGGGAGATATTCAGAAAGGCCAGACAGGTTGCTCCTTGTATAATATTCATAGATGAGATAGACTCCGTGTTTCCGAGAAGAGGAGCCGGATATGCTGACTCAGGTGTCACTGAGAGGGTTGTCAGCCAGATGCTTACGGAAATAGATGGAATACAGGCCTTAAAGAATGTAATAGTTATAGGAGCGACAAACAGGCCAGACCTGTTGGATCCAGCTATTCTCAGACCGGGCAGATTGGAGAAGCTTATATATGTGCCACCTCCTGACCTGGAAGGAAGACACAAAATATTGAAAGTCTTGACGAGAAAAGTGCCCCTTGCGAAGGATGTGGATCTGATGGCTATTGCTCTGAGAACAAATGGATTTAGCGGAGCGGATCTTGCAGCTCTAGTAAGAGAGGCAGCACTTAATGCAATGAGAGAGAACATAGATGCAGATAAAGTGAGTATGAGACACTTCGAGAGTGCATTAGAGGTAGTAAAACCAAGCTTAACAGAGGAGATTCTAAATTACTTCGAGGAGGTCAAAAAAGCGATGAGGGCTATTGCTCAGGGAGAGCAGAGAAGTTTAGGATATATGATCTAGCATTATTTAAGAAATCACCTCATGACAAAAAGCATATATATAGCCTTTATGCGGGACATTAGAGGAAAGCAATGGCGGGGTAGCTTAGCTCGGTAGAGCGACCGGCTGTTAACCGGTAGGTCGTGGGTTCAAATCCCACCCCCGCCGTCGAATTTTTGTGCTTGTAGTTTTCCTGAAGACAATTTTGATGCAATAATCTGATCTTATCCCTGTTCTCCTTGGTATATGCGGTATTCTTTGGCCTCAGCCCTAATTTTCAGGGTAAAAATTGCCTGTGAGGAAGGGTTAATATTTTTAGCAAATCACACCTCCTTGATCCTTATGAGAAAATTCTATGTAGTTAGTGAGGATGAAATAAAACAGGGTAAGGTTACAGATGTCTACTTTGTGAGGACAATGGAAGTCCTTAAGAAAAAAGGTCTGGCCTCAAAAAGGGTGTCCATGGAGATCTCAGCCAGATCTCTTCCTAACAACTGGTCTTGGGGGATTCTTGCTGGTGTGGAAGAGGTATTGAGACTTCTAGAGGGGAGAAATGTGGATGTATATACGTTGCTGGATGGAAGTCTTTTTGAAAAGGAGATGCCAGTAGCCAGAATAGAGGGCCCTTACGAGGAGTTCGGTGAGCTGGAGACGAGCATACTCGGCTTTCTCTGTAGTTTATCTGGTGTGGCAACAGCAGCGGCAAAGGTGAAGATGGCCGCTGGAGAGAAACCTGTTATCAACTTTGGGATAAGAAGAAACCATCCTGCTATAAGCTTGGCCATAGAGAGGGCCGGGATCATAGGTGGGCTGGATGGCTCCTCTGGCATACTGGTAAAAGAACTCGGAATAGAGCCCTCAGGCACAATGCCTCATGCTATGATAATTCTATTTGGAAACCAAGAGGATGCTTGGAGGGCATTTGATGAGATAATACCTGAAAACGTTCCGAGGATAGCATTAGTGGATACCTTCTGGGACGAAAAGACTGAATCAATACTTGCAGCTGAAACTCTAGGAAGTAGATTAAATGGAGTTAGGCTGGATACTCCCGGGTCGAGAAGAGGGAACATGGAGGAGATAATAAGAGAGGTCAGGTGGGAACTGGATAGAAGGGGTTTCCATAATGTTAAAATATTTGTATCAGGAGGTCTGAATGAAGAGACTGTGAAGAAGTTCTCTGAGGCAGGTGCAGATGCTTTTGGAGTTGGTACTAGGATATCAGGTGCAAAGCCAGTGGATTTTGGAATGGATATCGTAGAGGTCGAAGGGAAGCCTATATCAAAGAGAGGAATATTATCAGGTTCAAAAGATCTGTACATATGCGATGAGCATTTGGTCTACAGATTTGTTCCCAGAGGAGAGCATCCTCCAGCCTGTCCTATCTGCAGAGAAAAGATGAGATACTCATATGTAAAGGCAATGGAGAACGGAAGAATAACAGTAGACTTAAGACCAGCAATAGAAATAAGGGAGGAAACTAAAAAGATTCTAAGGAAACTCAGAGAGCTTGGAAGAGGGTTCTAGATAGCTAGCAATGAAACAGAATAGTTTAACTGCTTCCAACAAATATGGGCCTTTTGCTCAGTCTTTCCGGGACATTGATGCGCCTGAATGGCATGCCTTCTGTGTTTTCCAGTATCTCTTTTACTAGATCATCAGGAGTTGTGTAGTAATCAGCCCCATCAGATCTTCTTCTAACCCTTATCTTTGACATCTCCTCCTCAGCGGCACCAACAACTACGATATAGGGTATCCATTTTCTCTCAGCATCCCTTATCTTATGGGACAAGGTCATCTCCCTGTCGTCTAGATCTGCTCTGACTCTATCCTTAATGCTATCCAGAATCTTCTCCGCATATGCTAAATGCTCTTGAGAGACAGGGATTATCCTCACTTGCGTAGGCGACAGCCATAACGGGAGCATGGGTTTCTTTCCTTTCTTTCCCCTTTTTGCTGCCGTCTCCAGAACAGCATATATGAGTCTCTCAATGCTCCCCATTGATGTGTGCACTATTATCCCAGGTCTTCTCTCACCTTTTTCATCTATGTAAAATATGCCATATCTGGCAGAATCTTCCACATCCAACTGCACTGTGCTGAGCTGTGCATTTCCTCCTGTCGAGTCCACAAACTGAAACTCATGTTTCATTGCCCAATAATGTTTCATTTCAGGAAGTATCTCTATAAGAGCTGATTTTCCAGATATTCTAAGCATATCAATTATCTCAGGCTTGAGCTCCTCGTAAAATCTCTCAACCACTCTGAAGGCAACAACGTACTCTATCCCCAATTCTCTCAACAAGTTATGGTACTTTTCATAATACATTTTGTAGACCGAGATTCCCTGCTTCATATCTCTTGCAAACGTGTGTATATCTGGCATTGTAAATGCTCTGAGTCTTCTCAAGCCCACAGCTTCTCCCCTTTGCTCAAGCCTGAAAGAGGGGGATATCTCGTAAAAGCTAACTGGAAGATGCCTATAACTTATGTTCATGTCCTTCATCATCTCAAAAAGTCCAAAATCCCCTGCAAATCTGAGTATAAGCTGGTTGTTGTCCACCTGTATTGTGTACATTCTCTCCCTGAACTTAGATGCTTGTTCAGCTATAGCTGGCACATCTAGCCTGTACATGAGGGGAGTCTCTATCTCCATTGCTCCAATTGAAATAGCGACATTCAAGGCGAGTTCCTCTATCAACCTCTTAACTAGTGTTCCTGCGGGATAAAATCTGAAATGTCCTATATCAGAAGATCTCTCATAATCCACAAGCTCAAGTCTTCTCATCAATTCTATGTGGCGGGGTTTTTCACCGGATGGAACTTTCCCAAATACTTCATTTCTGATGAATATCTTTAATTCCTCATCTGCGATGCTATCCAGATCTCCTATCTCCTCCTCTCTTCCATCAGGATGCAATATGACGAATCTTCCATGCTCTTCTGCCTCTTTCTCCCTCTCAGCTTTTCTTTCTCCGGCTCTTATCACTCGAAGAGATTCGGAGAGTGGATGTCCTTTCACCTTTATCTCAAACTCCTTATACCAACCAATTGGTGCAATTGCTACAGAAAAATTCTCCTTTTTCAATGATTCTGCAAAGAGATTCATTAATCTTTTTGCCTCATAAAATGGAAGCGGATTTTCTGTCAGATGAACCCAAGGATAAACAAGCAGAGATGTGGTTCCAACTCTAGAGGAGACATCTTTTATATCCTCTATGGCAAGAGAAATCTCTTCCTCAGAATCCCCTTTTTCAAACGATGTGAAAAGCACTAAAAGATCTGAGAATTCTCCTTCTCTGTTTTCAGGTTCCTCAGCAGCCTCAACAGCTTTTTGCCTAACTCTAAATCTGAAGAAATCGCTATGAAGTGCTAGTATTCTCACCTAATCACCCTTGCTCCCTCTAGTGAGACCTTAGCTGCAAAGGAAGGGTAGCTTGCTGATAAGTTTTTCGCCAGTACTTCAGGATTCTCTGACAGACCTATAACACATCCTCCACCACCTGCTCCTGATAGCTTAGCACCATATGCACCAAGCCTTCTCATGGTCCAAACTATCTCATCCAACACATAATTTGACACTCCAATAGCACTCAGAAGACCATGATTTATGTTCATAAGCTCACCAGCCCTCACTAGATCTCTCTTCTCTATGGCCCTTCTTCCCTCTACTGTCAAAGCAGAGATGGCATGCATTATCCTATCCATCACATCTCTGATCTCATTATATCTCTTGGATACCATTGATACAAGTTTTTTAGTTTCGCTTGGCAGTCCAGAGCAGGATATTACAATTGAGAGGTCATCCTTTGAATCTATCCTGCTTACCTCCATGTTGCCATCTCTCCACTCAACCCAGACCAGCCCTCCTAGAACAGCACAAGCGGGACCAGTCTTGCTGGCTCTTCCGTGAATCCTTCTCTCAAACTCATAGACTATGTCAAGTAGAAGATATTTTTCCGGACTTTCTCCTACCAAACTAAGGAAAGCTGCAGATATAGCTGCTGATACGCTAGCAGAACTCGCCATTCCACTGTTAACTGGGACATCAGATGATATCTCAACTATAAGCCCTTTATTAAACTCGTACCTTTTCATTAGATCTCTAAGCCCATATGCTAATGGGAGAAGAGGGTTCTCTTCAGGCTGCTCTTCATCATATCTCCATCTCAGACCTTCAGGGAATCTGTCGGATCTTATCTCTATGATCCTATCCTCTACCTCAGTTACTCTTGCTCTTGTTTTGACATCTACACTCATTGCAAGGGCTGGAGATCCATACAGGACAGCATGCTCCCCATATAAGAATGCCTGAGAGGGTGCAATTGCCTCTGAGAATTTGGGCATACACTAGCATAGCACCATGAAATTAAAATTCTACTCTATGACCCCAGTGTTTCTAGCAAGTTTCTCTGCTGCACTTCTAGTTAGTCCGCTCTCTCCCAGTATTGTATACCTGTTTCTTATTCTGTGAGCTATTGTTAATGCATTTATGACATCTTCCCTTTCTATCCCAGCATCAGAAGCTTTCACAGGAGCCTCTGCCTCAACTAGCTTATTTCTTATCTTTTTCCAGTCTTGACCCTGCAGATAGGCCATCATTATAGCTCCAATTCCGACCTGTATTCCGTGAGGTGCACTTTTTCTTCCCTTCTCCATTGCTATTATGTCTAAAGAATGGCTGAAAAGGTGCTCACTTCCGCTTGCAGGTCTAGAACTTCCTGCTATGCTTATAGCCACCCCACTCCCTATGAGCGCCTTCACAAGCAATCTCGTCGACTCCTCAAGACCGGGTTTTATCTCTCTTGAGTGATTCATTGCTATCTCTGCACTAAGAAGGGCCATGGAAGCTCCATACTCGCTATAAGGCTCATCTTTCAGCTTGTACGCTAGCTCCCAGTCCCTGACAGCAGTTACCTTTCCTATAAGATCCCCGAAACCGGACTTAAATGAGATACTAGGAGCATTCTTTATTATATTAGTATCAGCTATTATAACAGTGGGAGATTCTGTCTTAGCCCACTCCTCTCCCATCTTTTCCTCTATTTTCTTGGAGAGAAGAAAACTTATAGAGGGCGAAGCTATTCCATCATGGCTGGGAGATGTTGGGACAGATATATATCTCACGCCATTCCAAGCAGCTGTGATCTTGGCAACATCAAGAGGTCTTCCACCACCAACTCCCAGTATTATATCTCCTCTGAACTCCTTAAACCTCTGATCACACCTCAAAACATCCTCTATATCCCCTTTTTTGGCGGAAAATATGTCAACAAAAAATCCATCAAGCTCCAGAGTAGAGGCAACATCATCGGCTATCTTTCTTGTAATCTCCCCTCCTGTTACCAAAAAAATTCTTTTTCCAAGGGTCAAGTAGCTAAGGACATTGGAAATCTTCTTAATCGCTCCTGGTCCGAAAAATATATACCTTGGGCTCTCTATTACCTCTAGCCTATCCTCAATCTTGCTTATTCTCATTATCTTGCTCAATATCAATTCCCCGGATCTCTGGAGAGAATGCTTTTAAAACATTATATCTAAACTAATGATAATAAATAACACGACTTGTGCCCTAGATAGAGTTTAAATCCTGAATAAACATTCTCGGTCAAAAGGTGAAATGATGTCGGCTGGAAGTCTTATCAGCGACAGGAAGTTGATAATAGCCATAATAGTAGATCTGATACTGGCATTTCTAGTGATTTCTCCCCTAATTTATGGCACGTCTCCTGTGAAAATAAAGGTAGATCCTGATGTGGTTCCTCTTAACTCTATTTACACTGTGAACATAGAATGCCCTGCGGAGATGAGTGGGACTGTGGAGATCGTCTTTGGCCCTACGGAGAAATTGATGTACTCAAGGGCTATAAGCGGCAGTACTGTTCTCTCTCTGAATGCCTCAGAGGGGGCATATTCAGTAGGATTATATATCGTCAGAGTAAAATCTTCTGAAGGAAAGTTTCTGGCTGAGAACACATTTTCAGTGATATGGGGAGAAAATCTGAGCGTGAACGCATTCCATGGACCTATCAGAGTAGAAAAAGGGAATTACTCAGCTGATGTTTTTGTTGAAGTTAAGCTGAAGAATGGATCTCCTGTCGAGGATGCCACAGTTTGGGCATTTTCTGTGGAACCTAATCAGGATATATCACCATTTCCAGCAAAAACCAACAAATCAGGTATAGCAGTTCTCAGATGGAGCACTGCAAACCTGACGGAGAACAAGACTTTTCACCTAAAGTTTAATGTAGCAAAACCCGGTCATCATCTGGCCTCAGCAATGCTTGAAATCGAGATAACGGTTAAAAAAGAATAGACTACTGCTCAAGCGACATTAGAGGACCGAATTCCCCTCTTCTTATTGCATCTAATTTTTCTCTCAGTTCCTCCTCCTTCACCTTACTGAAAAGAGGCCTTACCTCCGATATCCTATGCCCTCCAAGAACTTCATCGAAGGCATTCTCATATCCGACTTTGTGCACATCTCCCTCCAGATTAAGCATCCTCCATATTTTCTCAGCGGTAAATGGCATAAACGGTTCTATGTATATTGCTATAGTCTTTATTATCTGAATAGCCGTTTTCATAATGATGTCAGCTTCTTTTCTGTTCTCCTTGTACTTCCTCCAAGGCTCGCTCTCATTTAGGTATTTATTTCCTATTCTTGCTATGTCCATAACCGATCTAAGGGAATCTCTCAATTTGAAGGACGAGAGTTCCTCCAAAGATCTTTCTGCAGTTTTATAAACCTCCTCCATTATGCCATCAAGAGGAGCCTCTGGAACCCTGCTTTCATATCTATCCCTGAGAAATATCAGGGCTCTGTGGACAAAGTTTCCAAGTATGTCGTTTAACTCGTTATTTATCTTCATAACAAAATCCTTCCAAGAGAAGTTTGAATCTCTTGTCTCCGGTCTTATGGCGATAAGATAGTACCTCCAGTAATCGGCCTCAAGCAGCAAGATGGCCTCATCGAGCCAAACACCCCATCTTCTTGACTTAGAAAATTTGTCTCCTTCATAGTTTAAAAATTCGGTTGAGCTCACATTGAATGGCAGGACATATCCCTCCTTAGATGCCATTATCAGAGCTGGTAGTATGATTACATGAAATGGTATGTTGTCCTTTCCTATGAAGTAAACAGATTTCGTGCTTTTCTCCTTCCAGAACTTGTTAAACTCATCCGAATTTCCAGCTCTCTCAAAATACTCCTTTGTTGCAGAGATATAGCCAAGAACAGCCTCCATCCATACATATATAGTCTTGCCCTCTGATCCAGGGAACGGAGAGGGTATACCCCACTTGTTATCTCTTGTCAAGGCTCTGGGTTTTAGTCCCTCTCTTATCATGGATAGGGACATGCTTCTTGCATTTTCTGGCAATGAGCTAGTGCTGTTTATGTACTCAACAAGTTCCTTCTCTAGCTTGGGAAGATCGAAGTACCAGTGCTTCGTGGATCTTATAACAGGTCTCTCCCCGCAGATTGCACATCTTGGATCTATTAGATCAGTTGGATTCAACAGCCTTCCGCACATCTCACACTGATCTCCCTTAGCTCTCTCATATCCACAATAGGGACATTTTCCCTCCACAAATCTATCAGGCAGGAATATCCCATCCTTCTGACAGAAGAGTTGCTCGCTCTCCCTTTCAAAGACGTATCCGTTTTCGTAGACCTTCATGTAAAATTCTCTGACAAAGCTTATATGCGTTGAGCTTTCTGTTCTAGTATAGTTGTCAAAACTTATTCCATATTCATTTATCAATTTCAGAAAGTAGTTATGCATTTTATCTGTTAGCTCCCTCGGACTGATTCCCTTTTTCATGGCCTCCACTTCTATCGGAGTTCCGTGCTCATCAGAGCCTGATACAAAAACCACCTCTTCACCAGCCTTTCTGAGGTATCTTGCATATACATCAGCGGATAAAAGCTGCACAAGAGTTCCCAGATGAGGAACTGCATTTATATAGGGCCATGCGCATGTCACTATCCATCTTCCCATTTAATCACCCTCCTCCTGCTGGTTCTTTTGACAGAAAAGCTTTATCACACGATTTATCACATCGGTTGTTGAGTCGTTTTCGCTGGAGAACTTTCCAAGACGGATTATCTCCGTGCTTAATCCCCTCTTTTCAAGCTCTTTTCTTAGCCATTCTTCTTCAGCCCATTGATCGTATCCAAGCACTATTATATCGGGTTTCTCCTCAATTATAGGCTTTAAGGGATCTCTTTCATCCCCTAGTACTACTTTATCCACTGGCTTGAGATTTTTTACAACAAAAAGCCTTTCATCTTCCCTCAAGATTGGCTTTCTTCCCTTAAATTTCACGACATTAGAGTCCCTTGCAATTATCACAACAAGCTCTCCTTCCTCACCGGCTATTTTCTTCGCCTCGATCAACAAGGCTATGTGACCTGGATGGATTATGTCGAATGTGCCTGCTGTTAGTACTTTTCTCCCCATACACCTCTCCACCTTCTCAATAGGAGCAATCGTTAATAAATGGTTATACTAAGACTCATGTGATGGATGATCTGATATCATGGCTTCAAAGCCTGAGGGAACCGCCCTTTAAGATACTTACTCATGGAGAGGACTTAGATGGCGTTTTCTCCGGATCACTGGCAATAGCTGCATTTAATGGGGAAGTAGAGCTGGAGTTCATGGCCCCAGATGAGAGCAAAAACTCAATGAGAACATTTGATGTTACCATGGATCTCCCTCCGCCAGCGGGAAGGACAGCGTTATTTATAGATCATCATGCATCAAATTCTAACCTGCTCGACAGGGCAGATATCTCTATTTTTGATCCCTCTGCCCCATCTTCTGCCTATCTCGTTAAAATAAGTCTCCTTAAAGATTATTCTCCATCAGATCGTCTTGAAAAATCTGTAGATTTTGTCTCCAGAGTTGATAGGGGTGAGATGGACGAAAATGTAGCGAAGTTCTCCGTCGTAATAAGAAGGATCTTCAGAACAAGGAGAAAACTCCTGAGAGATATGGCAAAGGAATTGCTTGAAAAGCTTCCTTCATCTGGTGATGATCTTTTATCGCTCAGGATATTTGAGAACGAGTGGAGAGCTGTGGAAAGAGAAGTAGGAGAGCTTTTAAACTGGGCGAATATACTTGAGGAATTAAGGCTGGAGAAAACAGCTCTGATAATGGATTTAAGGGGGTATCCAGGATATATAATACCATATCTTCTTTATAAGGCTAGAAACTCCTCCGATCTTGTTATAACAATGACAGAAGGGAAAAATTCAAACATAAGGGCTTCTGTAAGGAGTTCTGATGGATCCCTCATATCTGCCTTGGAACTGGCCTCTAGGTTCGGTGGAGGTGGTCACGAAAGAGCTTCAGGGATGCTCATAAGGGAGAGTGATATCGAGAACATAGCTAGACTGCTGGGAGAGAGGGGCATTTCAATAAAGGTGATCTCCCCCGCTTTTCAGCAGGAATCCTTCTAGAGGCTGCCTGATGAAAGTTTCTCCTTTCCTGCCGGAATTGTTCTTTCCATCTTTCTGATGAAGAAAGAAGCCACAACAAATGACAATCCGACTAAGAGGAATACATAACTGAGATACCAGTAATCTTCTGTTGATGTAGGAAGACCTGCAGGAGAATAGGTTGGAGTCAAGTTTTCAAGGAGAAGGCCATCCTCTCCGTAGATCTCTATTGGACTGGCAGAAATATTACATATCCTTATATTTTCGGATGAGCCTCCTTTTACATATACCTTCCTAGTTTGGTCCCCGATATTTACATAAAAATATGAATTATCTCCTTTGTTTTCTAGTGTGACTGAGATACAGTTCCCGCTGAAAATGGCTGATGCAGATACCCTCTGCATAATCTCCTTCTTTATTGTCATCTTAACCTCAAAGATGTATCTATCCGGAGCATCCCTCTCATTATAGTTGTACCACGATAGGTGATTTCTGCTGGCATTGGTCGGACCCTTTGCAAAGCTAGGTTCCCATCTATAGGATATGAGCTCAGCTCCTTCGGAGAAGCTGAATCCCATATAGTCTATCCAGCTCCTAGGATCCCTTTCAGTGAAGCTATCCATAACTGTTATTTCATATGTATCATTGGCTTTCCTCACAAAATCGGTGGAGTTCAGGTAAACAAGGACTTTAATTGAGAGGGACCCCTTGTATTCTGAAAGCCTTCCGGTGTTAAGAGGGTCGCACACTACACTCTCATTTCTGAGCAAAGTAGAATGCATTATAACTTTATATATAACAGAATCAGGTCTTTTTGAGAACATGAGAAGTATATACTGTATCATATCGCTTTCATCTTCCTTCATCAGGTTGACCAGCGTAGCATTATCCATGAGGCTTCTTCCCTCATAGTCAAAAGGATGCTGCTTTGCCTCAATAAGGACGGTTCCATCCCCTCTGAACTCCAGCTCAAAGTTTAATGCAGTCCAAAACCTAGGCTGTGCTCTCACTTGGACTATACTTGGAAAAATCAGCAGGATAAGCATGAGAAATATGAGAAGATTTTTCATTTATCCCGCCCCTATGAATTCAAACTTCACATAAAGCACATCGGAAAAGCTCGGTAATACAAAATCCTCAAGCTCAGATCCTCCAAACTTAGTGCTCTCCGTTCCATAAACTATATGCCTCCAAGAGTAGTCTCCAAGCTTTGGCTTAAATCCCTCTAAGAGTTCGACATCCACCCATCCCCATGGTCTTAAGTAGACCTGAGACCATGCATGTCCTCCCCAATGAGGTAAAGCCTCAGTAAAGTTTTCTCTTGTCTCATTCAGCCAGTAAACAGTTCTACTCATGTTCTCCAGCAGGAAGCCGAAGGCCATTCTTGCAGGGATTCCAGCTATTCTAGCCAGAGTTATGTACACATCAGCTACTTCGCTGCAATCACCTTTTAACACAATTTTCCCTCCATCATATACTAAGCTTCTATCAGATCCCAATCTGACTGGCAGCGGGATATAATCTATCATGGATGCAAGTTTTTCTGCTATTTTTTGAGATATTGAGACAGGATTGTCATCATTTCCTACTATACTTCTGAGAAACTCGATAAGAGTGCTGTTATATGTATCCCAGTAGAGAGTTTTTCCTGTGTATTTCTCTGATATGTCCAAGCTCGGCCATTTGGCAATATTATAGTTGAAGTTTATTTTATAGGATTTTACTACAACTCTAAAAGTGGAGTTTATCCACTTTCTCTCCTTCGGCTCCATAGAAAAGCTCAGATATGCAATTGTGTTGTTATTATTGTCTCTTATCATTATAGGAGCTGGAATAAAGCTGATCATGTAGGAACTCTGATATGTTGAGTTCTGAGGGATCGCTATATAAACTGTCTCATTCACAGTCCTGTTATTTCTGTTCTCCAGTAAAATGCTCTCTTTAATAGTGTAATTGAAGAGTTCTATCGAAACTCCGAGATCTGAAGGGGTTTTTTCCAAGACATTTCTGCTGAATGTAAATGAGGAGACGATCATAATAACTCCTAACATGAGGACGAATAGATGTAATTTTCCAACAGTCATCAAATCATCCCAGCATGCCAAAAGTCGGGGCGGGGGGATTCGAACCCCCGACCTGCCGGTTTCTGTTGGAGCGACCGCTGACGGAGACGCGTTAGCGTCCATCTACAGCCGGCCGCTCTACCTCTAAGCTACGCCCCGATCAGTTAATCCTGCATCTAGCCAATATTTATATCTTTCTTTCATTAATCAGAACTATATCTCTGCTCTTTCTTTTATAACTTCAAAGTATGGATTAACTAAATGAGGCTTTCCCTCTCCATAAACTGAGACAAATTCTCTTATCTCCTTGAGATCCTCCTCAGTCAGCCAAGGATATTTTACCGTTCTGAAAATTGTATAAGGAAGTCTTGCTGCTATTTTCACCGATCTTATAAAGTCATCAGGGCAAAACCCAGCTCTTATAGTCCTTTCATACTTATCCTTGCTAAAAGGAGGAGCTTTTATATCTATAGCAAAGCCATCCACATGATCTGCTATTAATTCCAAGACATCGGGAAGAGAGCCGTTAGAATCAACTCTTATGGGCAAATCGCTTCTTCTCTTCCTGATAAGCTCTATTAAATTGAGAAGCTTTACACCATGCAATGTGGGCTCACCGCCTGTTATTATCACAATATCGATGATGAAGTTGTTGTCTAGCTCCCAGAGCAGTTTTTCTGGCGGAACCTCACTAAATCTTCCCTCTGCTATGTCTCTGTTATGACAGCCAATACAGTTGAAGTTGCAGTATGGCAGGTAGATGTTCAGGGATATTCTGTTTGGATGATCTATTGTGGATGTCAACAGAGAGGCTATCTTCGGTAACTCTTTCATCAGAAATCCCTCAGGTAGCTCTCCACATCCTCCTTTCCTATTATCCCTCGTGTCACCCAATCAGCTCTCCTGGAATCCTGCCATATGTTCTCCTCCCCATCGTATATGCCCTCTGATAAGTCCCTTCTTTTTATTCTCCTAGCAATAGGCCTGAAATAACCCACAACTCTTGAATAAACTGTTGTATCATCACTGTGACAGCTGGGACAGATTAAATGTTCCCCGACGAATCTCTTGCCACAGCTATTGCACATAGTCAAAGTAGGGGTTATAGTCATGTACTTTACTGGGTAATTAAAGAAAATGGATTTTATTAACTTCTTCTTGACTAAGGGATCCATCTTTTCCCCGAGAAAGAGGTGAAGGACGGAGCCTCCGGTTGCATAGTTCTGTGTATGGGCTGATACATAAACCAGCCTTGATATATCCCTTTCGCTGAAGGGAGGCTGGAATCCTGAGGTGAGTATCGGTCGATTTTCCGATGCTGATACATATATATCAGGTATACTATTCCATTCATTTATCTTCCTGCTCACAATATTCCTGAACATCTTAAACTCATGATGTTTCTCTCCTCTCAACCATCTCACAAACTCAAGATCCTTTCTTGCTAGGTAACCAGCAGCTGTCTCCATTGGGGCATATTCAAGGTTCCACGCAATGCCATCCGTCTCTTGGAATTCCCTTAACCTCTCCAGAATGTGACTTGCGACTCTTCTCGCAATCTCAAGCCCTTCCTCGCACATAACCCCCTCCTTTATTCCGAAGTTTATAAGCCCCTCGTGTCCTCCTCCCAGCGATACAGTGTTAAAATACGTGTTCAGTGACTTATCGACATAGTAAAAGAATGTAGGATATAGCTCCTTATGCTCCAGTATGAACTTTCTTTTCCTGTTAAGGGCATCTCTGGCCATGTCCAGTAGTAAATCCAAGTGATCAAGCAGGGAGCTCAGATCACCTCTGTGAAGGTATGCAAGCCTGTTGAAGTTCAGTGTTATAACGCCGATGGAACCAACTCCAGATACATTTCCGAATATGGAACCTGTATGGGGAACTTTCATGAGCTCCTTTAAATCCACCTGAAATCTGCAGCAGAAGGATCTTTGGAGTCTTGGATCCCTTATTTCCAGATTATTCACTTTCTTCTTCCATTTCTCATCGGAAAAAGGTCTTTTTAAGTAGTTCTCAAAGTAGATTCCTCCAAAACTATCCATAAGATCTAGAAGTCTGTCCAGCACCTCTGATTCCCAGTTAAGATCATCTGTCACATAAAGTGTTATGAGGGGAAACGTCCATGGCTTTCCCTCTGCATCTCCCTCTGACATCACCTCGAAGAAGGCCATATTCACTTCATCATACAGCTCCTTTGGAAGATCGCCAAAAGTCTTAGGATTTGGCTCAAAACTCCCTCCTATAATTATTGGTTCCTCTAGAAGAGCTGGAGCAGGTCCTCCTATTGTTACAGTCACGTTTGTAAATGGAGAGTTTCCACTCCTGAAATCTAAGTTCACATTATAAACAAATGATTGAAATGCATTCTTAACATCCTCGTATTTCAGATCCTTTCCCAGCTTCTCCCTTTCATACCAGACATAAGCAGCAGCAACTGTTGTTAAATCATTAAGAGCAACAGCACCGGATACCTCTTGGCTTATCTTGAGTATAAAGTTTGCTGCTTGATCGAGAAATGTCCTTAGGTGGCGGGGCGGTCTTGATTTCACAGAGAAATTGTTTAAGGATTGAAGACCATGTTTCATTATATCCAAGGCTGAGAACCCGGCACAATATGGGCTGAGCTGGCTCATCTGATGATGGTACCACCAGCCCTCCTCGTGAAGCATTCGCTCCTCCTCGGATATAACTCTTTTCAGGTAGAACTCTCTCTGAACAAAGCCTGAGAGTATGCCAGCAAGAGAGGGGAGAGAGTATATGAGATTTGCATTATGTCTACTCACATCATCTTTTTTCAGGTATTCTTCTATAATAGAGAAGAGCTTAGCCTCAAGCTCGTCCGATCTCATAAAAATCATGGATGGATTATCCATCCAATATTTAAGTGTTTTCTTTATCTTTCAGGTCTGAAGTTCTTCAGGTGACTGAAAGTCTGTGATAAACAGAACTCCAGAGCGTATGCTCGTTCTGAATCCGCATTTTTCACACAATATCTCCCCAGAAACTACTTCCTCTTGAATGCATCTAACGCATTTATCCAACGAGATGTCCTTACTATTTGTCAGGGAACAATAAGAGCTACAAGGAGGAGCTTTTATTTTCATCTTAGTTTCCACGTTTCTCACTTCATGTTCTACCAGCAGGAGAGGAAATTCACCACATCTTGGGCAAACAAGCAAGTCTAAAGCCCATCTTCTCATGAAATCATCTCCAGTACAGCTGGTATTTCCCTCCAACTCTTAACAGCAGCATCGGCCATTCCTGATCTGCTTTCTCCGAATAAAATAGCCTTCATTCCAATAGCTTTCGCTCCTTCAATATCCTCTTTTTCGCTGTCTCCTACCATGACAGCTTCCTCGGGTCTTAGACCAATTTGTCCAAGAGCTGCTAAAAATATCCTTCTGTCAGGCTTTATCCATCCAATATCTTGGGATGTTAAGACTGCTCGAAATAGAGGAAGAATTCCGTCTCTTCTGAGTTTTTCCACTATCATCGGACTGTAGGTACAGTTAGATACTATCCCTAGAAGATATTTTCTGCTTAAAGACTCCAAAACAGACTTAGCATGGCATCTCATTACAGTTAAGTTGATGAAAGGCCAGGAATATCCTTCTAAATGTTTCTCAGAAACCTCCTCTTTTACTCCAAGTGCATTTAAAAACTCCCTTATCTCAACTTCTGCTGGCACTTCCCTCAGCTCTGTACTCCTTCTGTAATCCATCTTACTTCTTATCTCGAGAAAAATCCTCAAGGCATTTTCATCAGCCTCTATTCCTGAAGCTCTTGCAACTCTTCTGGCTCTTTCTATTTGATACGATCTCTCATCCACTATTTGGACGTAAAGAGTGTTCCAGAAATCTATCAGGATCCCCTTTATCATCCCTAAGACATGGAAAAGGATAAATATAACGGTTAACTAGGCCCGTCTATGACAAGCGACCACATGTATGAGGTTCCCATTAAAAAATCTGAAAGAGCGATTAAGGTGGATAAGGAGTACAAGGAAAAACTCAAGTCAATTTATGGAGATAAATTCATCTCTAAGTTTTCCAAGGACAGCTTGGAATGTCCGATAATGAAAAAGGAAGTGAGCTTTCTCATATGCTTGGGATGTAAAAACTTTGTCAGAAGATTTAAGGGAACTGTACATTGCAAAGGAATGCCTCTTTGATTACCTTCTTCTCGAGATCCATACTGAGATTATGGAGGATGCTAGGGCTATCATTACAGCTAAAATAATTATGTAAAATACTGTTTTCCAGTAAAGGTTAGCTTCCTCCTGATATGCTGGGGTCACGTTCTCCCCGGAAGGGATCACAAGAGCTTTCGGGGCTCTTGTCAACTCTGCTCTAGGGAGAAACGCAGTGCTGTAAAGGAATATCCCGCTTATGGCAATGGTTATCATGAGCGAGACTAAAACAGGTTTGGTATAATCAAAAATTCTGTGCCTTTCAACCTTTTTTCTCCTAGGAACAGCTTCCTCAACCCTAGGAGCCACTGATATCACGAAGCGATTCGAGGTTAGCTCATAGAGTTTCTTTCTTCCATGCTTTCCTGGAATATCTCCTGCTACTCTGACAAAACCGGATTCAACAAGCTTGGATAGATGAAACATCACCGTGCTTATAGGCAGGCCTGTTGACTCCGATATATCCCCTGCACTTTTAGGTCCAGTCGATAGAGCCAATAGTATAGTCCTTCCGGTCTCACTTGAGAGCACTGATGCTAGAGCGCTTAATCTGTCATCCTCTATATGAAATATCTCCTCCATTGATTTAGTGCATGTTGTTGCGAATAAAAACCTTTTTTATTTGTTTCCAAAATTCCTGAACCAATTTAAAATGATCTCAGCAACGGGCAAAAGATCCTTGTAAGCCACTATATAGTCTGCCAGTTCCACTAGCCTTCTAGATCTCGGGTTGAAAGCTATTCTCAAACCCACGGGAAGCTCAAACATGCTCACATCATTCTCCCCATCCCCAATAACTGCAATTTTGTCCAATGGAACAGCCATATCTCTTGACATCTTTACAAGGATGTCTCTTTTATCAAAACCTACCTCCACCTTAACTCCTTTTATCAAATCATTCTCCAGTATCATTCTATTTATTTTTATGAAATCTAGTTCTATGTTCTCCAATGAGCTCAGGACCACGTCTATCCCTGAGCTTATCACACCTACTGCTATACCAGATCTCCTCAGCAAATTGACAGCCACATCCGCATTTTTCATAGGTTTAATGGTAGCCTTAACTTTCTCTGCAAGATCTTTCATGCTGACCCCGATCCAGAGGGCTACGTCTCTCTCTGCCCATTCCTCGTATGAGATTTCTCCTCTAGCATAGAGCTTCATATTTTCCTCAGCAGCTTTTTCAGTCCCCAGTATCCTATGTACCAATCTCCATGAGCTGTCTACATCGATAAACGTTCCGTCTAGATCGAATACGGCTACGGCTCTCTTCTCCTGCATGCCAGTAGTTAGATAGCCCGTTATATATCAACCTTCCTGTTGAAAAAGAAGGATCGGGAATTTAGGTCAATCCAGTAAAACACTTGCCTCAGCCTTATTCTTAGAGCAGGTCTCCCATGAATTTCCTAAAAATTTCTCAGAAAACGATAAAAGCCCTGCCGTTATGAAAGGAAAAACTTATCTTTATGATAAGGAATCACCTCATGATGTACGGGTGACTAAGCATGGTAAGCTTGATGCAACTAGGAGGACAACAGGACTGGCTCTCTTGGATTTTATTCTTTGTATTCATAACAATTCTCCAGCTCTATGCCCAAAAATTCCAGATATGGAAATGGATGAACGATATTAGCAATGCTCTCTCTCGGCTTAAATCCTATGTAAACGACGCATCTAATATGTTTATAGAGGAAGCATCAAAACTTGGTGTGTCAAGAGAGGAGGCGGATAAAGGACTATCCAAGCTGAGAAGTTTCTTCGTGATAGAACCAGTGAGCCTTGATCCAACTGGGTTGATAAAGAGACTAGAACACATAATAGATGGCTATCAGGATTTCCTGCAGAGGGAGGTATCAAGAATGGCACCTAAAGCTGATGAAAATAAAAAAGCCAATCTTAGGGATCAAGTTGAGGGGATAATAGTCCTAGATCAGATATATCGTGTGGTGAGGCATTATCTCATACTGGGAAAGAGAACGCAAAACTGGATATACATTGCACAAATACAGATGATGCTGCCCGAGATTCTTAGGATAGCAAAGGCCTACTGGAGAGCTGGGGAGGCTTTCAGGAGAGGGTTGCCAATAGGAGACAGCATAGGTCCTTTAGTGGCCTTAAACCTGATAGGCAACGCAGAAGTGAAGGAGATAGCTCCAGATGTTGTCGGGGCAGAGATAGATATAGAAGGAAGGAGGGTTCTTGTAGTAAAAGCTAAAGGACCCGGAGGGAATGTGGGCAAACCTGGAGAGGCCATAGAAAGGGTAATAGAGTCCAGAAATGGAAATATAGCCAGGATAATAATGATAGATGCTGCTGCAAAACTTGAAGGAGAGCCAACAGGAGAGATTGCTGAGGGGGTTGGGGCAGCCATAGGGGATCCAGGACCAGAGAAGTGGAAAATAGAGCAAGTAGCCACAAAATACGGCATACCAATAGATTCTATAGTGATAAAAATGGATCAACTTGAGGCGATAACGGTCATGAGACCTGAAATAGCTAAAACAACTGAGGAGGTTGTAAAAAGGGTGAAGGAGGCCGTAGTTACTAGAACTAGGCCGGGAGACTACGTAATAGTTGCAGGAATAGGGAATTCAATAGGAATTGCGAACAGAGAGGAGGAAATGAGGATCTCCCCTAGCGAAGTGGGACAAGAAGGAGGAGTAGCTGCATAGAGGTGAGATCTCTATGTCGGAGGAGAAACACGGAGAAAGCTACATGATAGTGTTCCTCTTTATAATATCCATATCGGTGTTGCTGGGAGCAGTTTTAATATGGGTGGGTCTTCAAGGAGCCTCATCTGGAAGCCTGAACTCAATGATACAATTTCTACTCGGAATAACAACAATAGCAGTAGCTGCAAAAATGATGTCAGATCTGATGGAGACAAAGAAGAAGGAAAAGGAGCACAAATACGACATAGTGACAGTCCTTCAATGTAGAAGTTGTGGCACAAAAATGGAAAGGCCCACAAGAGATGGAGAGTACGTGGGGATGGTGGCAGGAGAGAAATGTCAGAAGTGTGGTGCAAATTCTATGATAATACGCTTTATATACTGTAAAACTCCGCTGGAGCAGTCGGTGGGCTGAATGTTCAGCTTAAGAAAGAAGATAATTGTAGTTCCATGTGTCGTGGTATTCAACAAGGATGGAAAAATCCTTCTATTGAAAAGAGGAGAGGAAAAGACGAACAAAGGAAAGTGGGAAGTGCCCGGAGGTGGAATAAGATTTGGGGAAACTCCAAAACAGGCAGCTCTCAGGGAGCTGTGGGAGGAGACCGGGTTCGCTCCAAGATACTCCGACTTAATACCAGTAGATTCATTTGGTATAACTTATAGGGATAGAGTAGAGTTCATAATACCCCTATACGCAGTAAGAGTGGACGGAGATCCTGTGTTAAGCCCCGAGGAACACAGTGATTGGGGATGGTTCTCATTAGATGAGATTAGAGAACTTGAACTAAAATCTGAAACAATGAAGGGAACCTACCTCATGGCGAAATCGGCAAAAGAAACCTTAGAAAAACTTGGAATTTAATTTTAGCAGAAATTAAAAGGTCAGCTACCCCTGGGAACATCATCCCTCCCCTTGGTCAATCTGGGGTGGTAACTTCATCCCAAGATATTTTTCAGCTGGTGTTCTTAAGCATCTCCTGAAAATCCATATATAATTGTATAATTGAGATTCATCCCCAGTTTCCAAAAGTTAACTTTTAACCCTTGTATGTATATCTCGCACGATAAATTTGTAAATTGGAAAATCCTGTCGTGCCCGATATGTGGTAAATTAGCATTGAATGGGCACTATACACAGGATGAGTTTCTGTTGCCCCTGAAAGCCGCCCATGAGGCTAATGCTGAGATGGAATGGATAGTTATATAACTATCCAGCAACGGTTAATATGGAAGACGTTCTAATCAGTTCTTATGCAGAGAGAGAACAACAAAGTTATTCCTAGAGTTTTAAAGGGGAAAGAGGCTTGGAAGTTTGTCGCCTCTCTTGAGAACAGAACAATGGATATAGAGATCTTTAAAGAGGCTGTCATTCAAGTTATAAGAGCTGTGAGAAATAATGGAGATGAGGCAGTAAGGGAATACACCATGAAATATTATGGGGTTGATATACCGCCGGATGAGTTCATGGTCTCAAGGGAAGAGGTGGAAAATGCCTTCGCCCAAGTAGGGGAAGAGGAAAAGAGGGTTATAGAAAAAGAGATAGAGATTTTTAAGATGTTTCATGGGAAGCAAAAGCCTCAAGATATTGTTGAACTGAGCAATTATGGAAAAATTAGACTAAGATGGGTTCCTATAGGCAGAATTGGCATTCATATACCGGAATATTCAGATGCGACCTATATATCCACTCTGATTGCTCACGCTGTTCCTGCAATTATAGCAGGAGTTGATGAAATTGCTGTTTTCACACCTCCTCTTGAAAATGGGGAGGTTAATCCTCTGTTGCTTGCAGCAGCAAAACTTCTTGGCATAAGAGAAGTATACAGAGTAGGCGGGCCAATGGCGGTAGCAGTCATGGCGTATGGAACTCAGTCTATACAAGCTGTCGATAAGATATTCGGTACTGGTGATAACTATTTCATGGCCGCAAAGCAGCTAGTTGCCCAAGATACAAAAATTGATATGCCATCCGGTCCATCAGAGAGCCTAATAATAGCGGATGAATCATCTGACTTAGAAAAGGTAATACTAGAGCTCATATCTCAGGCAGAACACTTTGATTCCACAGTTATTCTTATGACTGACAGCGAGGATTTAGCAAATAGTGTTATCGATAGACTTGAGAGGTTCTCAGTTGAGATCAATCATCCAGTAGTTTTTGACAATATAAGGAATACTTATATATTAGTATTTGATAACATCGATGATATAGTGGAGGCAGTTAATGTGGTCTCTCCAGAAAGGGTGTCGGTGTTTACATCAAAATCTGAGCCTATTGTTGAGAAAATAAGAAATACAGGAGCTATATTCATAAACACGCCAAGTGCATTCGGCGATTATGGTATAGGGATGAATCAACAGCTTCCATCAAACGGGTTTGCCAGAGGTTTTGGTGCTTTGACAGTACTAGACTTCATGAAATCATTATACGAGATAGAGCTAAATAATAATGGAATTGACGATATAAAAATAATTGTCGAGAGAATGGCATCATTGGAGGGGTTTCCACTACATGCGAAAGCTATAAGAGAGTTCTGAACATACAGGATAATCTAAATTCTCCATTTTCTCTCTGTATGCCCTTCTTTGATGAGATCATCTCTAGTTGCCCTAGCTAGGATGCTTGCGGCAGCTACTGTAGGGTAGTTCTCATCAGCTCTCTCCTCTACAACAAGCGAAGCGCCAATCTCCTTTGCTATTGGCTCTACAGCACTAAGTATTTTTGTCCTGTCAAATGCATCGATTATTATCCTGTCAACTCTAACTTCTTTTGTGACTTTTATGATGGCTTTCTTATGCCATTCAACTAGAAGATCATTGAGATTTCCTCTCTTCCATGAGGAAAGAAACTCCTCTGGCTCTATAACCTCCAAATCAAGGGAAATGCACTTGCTCTTTATCAGATTCCTCATTATAAACAGTCTTTTCTTTGGAATACTCTTTGACTCCATAAGACCCATTGTTCTAAGCTCTCTTCTGGCATTGCCATCTAGGACAACGGCAGCCACGACTATAGGTCCTTCAATCTCCCCTTTTCCTGCCTCGTCAGAGCCCACTTCTACTGCTTCATCCTCCAGAAGGGAGGATGATATTATCGGCATGACATCTTGGTGGTAAACAACAACACCGCTTTTGTAAACTATTATCTGGGAATCTCTTACCTTGGCCCTGAAGATCTCATGATCACTCAGCCCGCTTGAGATGCAGTTCATGTCCTCAAGAAGCTTTTTCAGTCTCTCAATTTCATCCGGCTTTAGTTTTGTGCTTAACTGCTCTTTTGGCATAGATAACTCCCCCGATTACAACGAGCGCCACTAGGATGTAAATGTAGTAGGGATATCCGACAGATATGCTCCTCTGGATTTTCTCCGTCCTCTTAGGAGTACTCTCTCCCTCATCAGTCCATGATGCCCAGATGGAGATGCTCGTGGACCTTTCCACTCTGAAGCTGATCTTCCGGTTTTCTGCATAACCAGACGGCATATCCCCTATTCTGAATGTATTAAGGATCCCATTCTCCTCTATGTGTACTTGAACATTTTTTGCAGTAAAAGCAGAGGGATTGGAAATCTTCATCGTTACGGAGGCATTCTCCCAAGGAGCTATCCTGTCAGTTAGGGATATTATCTCCAGCGATATGTTAGCAGGTTTTCTTACAGATACATTCCTGCTTATACGAATCTCCTTCTGCTTTCCGTCTGCGAAAAAGCTTATGCTGACATCCAGACTGTAATCACCAGCGGGGGCATCTGCAGGAATTCGAAGCTGAAAGGGTATTTCTGCACGCGCAATTTTATAGAAGAATTTTTCCAGTATATTTTTGCCTTGATAGCTTATCTTCACACTCACATTGTCCAAATTTATGGCTGGAAGAGGATTCATGACAGCTATTGTCAGATTCCCCTGAACAATCTGAGGAGGTATCACATAATATCTGTCCAGATTGAGATATACAAAGGGCGAGAACTCCTTTACGTAAACATAGCCCGTGCTGACTGCTCTTACCTCTTTTATCGTTCCATTGGGATATTGAATAGTTGCATTTATCAAAACAGTTATGCTTTTTTGTCCCTCGGCTTCCCACGCAGGAACTCTTGCGATTATGCTTACCCAAGCTTCGATAATTTCATCCCCTCTGTTGACCTTGGCGGTTCTGTTGTCCACCCAAACACCCCTGCCATACAGGGAATTACCCTTTACATCATAACCCCATATCTCCTTTGATGTTGCATTCCATTCATTCGGAAGTATGAATCTAACTTGGAAGCCTAAAAGCTTGTTCTTTGATTCCGGGCTTCCAGGATAAGACTTCACTATGTTGAACATAACAGTAATGGTCCCTCCTGCATAAACTTCTGTTGGCCTTGTTGATACGCCCATATATTGTGCCCTTAGGGGGATGAATTGAGTCAGCAGAACCAAAAGTATCAGCAGCAATGCACATCTGATGCTCATATGATATCTTGATGAACCTTTTATAATGCTTATCTTCTCTTAATCCAGATGGCCGCTATAACGGTGATAAATCTCAGGAAGGAGTTCGGGGATATCGTGGCTGTGGATAATGTGAGCTTTTCTGTAAAAGAAGGGAGTGTCTTCGGGTATCTGGGCCCAAATGGAGCTGGAAAGACCACCACTCTGAGAATGATATACGGAGCTCTTAGACCGACGTCTGGAGAGATCTATGTTATGGGATACGATGCTCTTAGGGAGAAAAATGAGGCAAAAAAGCTGTTAGGTGTCATGCCGGAGAACACAGGAATATATCCGAGGTTGACGGCAGAGGAGAATCTCGTCTACTTTGGAAGGCTTAGGGGACTAAGCGGTTATGATCTGGAGAGGAGAGTGGAAAAACTGCTTAAAAGGTTGAATCTAGAGGAGAAGAGATATGTAATGGCAGATAAGCTCTCAAGCGGTCAAAAGCAAAAACTGGCATTTGCTAGGGCTATAATACATGAACCGCCTGTTCTAATACTTGATGAACCAACTCTTGGTGTTGATGTTATGAGTGCCAGAGAGATAAGGGAGATAATAAGGGAATATGCCGACCAAGGTGGGACTGTCGTGCTCAGCACCCACAACATGTGGGAGGTCCAAAAGCTCTGCTCTGATGTGGCAATAATAAACAAGGGGAGGATAGTGTACAGTGGAAGCAGGGCTGAGCTTGAGAAAATATCCGGAGAGAAAGAGTTTGAGGAGATATTTGTAAAGTTAGTGAGGGATGAGCATGCGGAGGCTCTTTAAGGGTTCTTCCGGTGAAGTAAAGCTTACTAGATCATTTGGCAAACTGGGATACACAATACCCGGTAGAACAGAGGTTATAGTCATGTGGAAAGAGCTGACTGAGTCTATAAGGGACAGAAGGACAATGATAAATGTGTTTCTTCTGCCAGCTATACTGATGCCCATAACAATGGCAGTTCCGTTGTTCATGATGAGCCCCAAGACAAGCCCTCCTTCTATAGTAATAGTAAACTTAGATCCGATGGCTCAAGATTTGGTAAAAAATTTGACAAAAGCATTAGCTAAATCTGTTGTGGAGAATAAGGAGATCAATATAAGCGAGGTCATGGCAAAAGGATCAGCCGATCTAGTAGTTTTCATACCCAGAGATTTCTCTGAGAGACTGTCTGCTGGGAAGAGTGCAACACTAATCTATTACTTTGATCCATATAACATGAAGTACAGCATGGCGATCAGCGTGATATCAAATGTCATCGAGAGCTATAGCAGAAATATATTGTATCAAAGGCTTAAGCAGATCAATATGAGCCTTGAATACGTTGAACCGATAAAAACCGAGATGAAAGAAGTTGTTCCAAAGGGAATCACTGTTAGTCCAGCAAGCGTCTTCTCAGCTATGCTATTGCCGATTTTCATAGGAATAATAGCGATATCCGGAGCTAGTTCTTTCGCTCTAGATATGATAGCAGGAGAAAGAGAGAGGAAAACTCTAGAGGCTCTTCTATCAAATCCCGTTGGCGATTTCTCAGTTCTCATGGGAAAGTACTTGGCAATGGCAATGATAGCACTTTTAAGTGCTGTGACCATGATACTATCCCTCGGAGTGAGCCTAGTTCTTATGGTGGCCTTTATCCCATTCTATCCCTCTGAATCCATGAACTTCAGCCTCAAAGATATGTTTCCTGGGATAGGCTATAATCCTATGGCTGTGGTAGCAGGGATAATAGTGGCAGTGATATTATCAGCTCTGACAGGCAATGCTTTGATAACAATCGGCGCTTCCTTTGCAAGAAGCTTTAAGGAAGCTCAACAATATGTGGGTTTCATAACAATGGCCCTTATAATACCAATAATAGCTATTCCGTACATGAGCCCGTCGATGATGGGAGCTCTGAGGTTTGTGCCTGTAGCTAATTTGATAGTTTTTTCTAGGGACATAATGCTGAATCCTGGCGATTTCCTGCCAATAGTGGAAAGTCTTCTGCTTTCAGTGGCATATCTTGTACTCTTCGTGTGGATAAGCTCCAAGATGTTTTCAAGAGAGACTATATCCTCTTCGTAAAAATTTTTAATTTGACGGGTATGGATAGACTGGGTGATCCATTGAAAGTGACTGCTTGTGATGGAAGTGCTGGGGAGGGAGTAATAGGGGATATAGGAACAAAAAATGCCTTGATAGTTCATAAAGAGAAATTGGCTCCTCAAATTAACTTGTTCGAAATAAGGGCTCCAGCTATAGCAAAAAATGCTAAGCCTGGGCAATTTGTCGTGATAAGGCTTCATGAGAGGGGAGAAAGAATACCTCTGACAATAGCAGACGTGGATCCCGTCAGAGGGACTATAACAATAGTGGCTCAGGAAGTGGGAAAGACTACTCATGAGCTGGGGCTATATGAAGTTGGTCAGCGAATACTCGATATCCTAGGACCTCTGGGAAATCCCAGTCACATAGATCATTTTGGCACTGTCGTTATGGTGGGGGGAGGAGTTGGTGTTGCCGAGATATATCCTGTTGCAAAAGCTATGAAGGAAAAAGGAAATAAGGTGATATCAATACTTGGATTTAGAAGCAAGGACTTGGTATTCTGGGAGGAAAAGCTTAGAAAAGTCAGTGATGAGGTGATAGTAACTACAAACGATGGGAGCTATGGGATGAAGGGATTCACTACGGATGCACTAAGGAAGCTCATTGAAGACGGAAGAAAGCTGGATCTAGTTCATGCAGTCGGTCCAATGATAATGATGAAGCTCATAGCGGAGTTAACTAAACCCCATGGAATAAAAACAGTGGTAAGCCTAAATCCAATAATGCTTGATGGCACGGGAATGTGTGGTGTCTGCAGGGTCTCAATAAGTGGAAAGATAAGGTTTGCATGTGTTGATGGTCCAGAATTCGATGCTCATCAGGTGGATTTTGATGAGCTTCTCAGAAGGCTGGACTACTATAAGGATCTAGAGGCGATTTCATTCGAGAAATGGAAAAGGGAGAGGGGGATGATATAAATGTCGAAGAAGCGGGTTATCAACAAGATTAGGGTTCAAACTCCTGAAAGAAAACCCGAGGAAAGGGTAAAAGATTTCAACGAAGTAAATTTAGGATATACGCTTGAGCTAGCGAAAAAAGAAGCAGAAAGATGTCTCCAGTGCGTGAACCCGCTGTGCGTGAAAGGATGCCCTGTGAGCATAAACATTCCACTCTTCATATCAAAGATACTGGAAGAGGACATAAGAGGAGCCCTAGAGGTGCTATGGAGCACCAATTTGCTTCCAGCAATGACAGGGAGGGTATGTCCGCAGGAGATTCAATGTGAGGGGCTCTGCGTAATGGGAAAGATAGGAGATCCGATAAATATTGGAAAGCTGGAGAGGTTTGTTGCAGATTATGCTAGGGAAAAAGGAATAGATAGAGAACTTCTGGAGGAACAAATAAAGAACATAAAACCAAACGGCAAAAAAGTAGCAGTTATAGGCTCTGGACCAGCTGGATTAACTTGTGCAGCAGAGCTTGCTAAAATGGGCTATGAAGTTGTTATATTCGAAGCACTTCATGAACCCGGAGGAGTGACAGTATATGGAATTCCAGAATTCAGGCTTCCCAAGGAAATAGTAAGAAAGGAAATAGACAACCTGATAAAGCTCGGAGTTAAAATAGAGACTAATGTTCTTGTCGGAAAAACAATAACATTTGATGATCTGAAGAAGAATTTTGATGCCATCTTCATAGGCAGTGGAGCTGGAACGCCCAAGTTTGCTGATTGGGAAGGTATAAACTTAAATGGTATATATTCTGCAAATGAATTTCTGACTAGAGTTAACTTAATGAGAGCCTACTCCTTCCCAGAGTACGACACGCCTATCAAAGTAGGGAAGAGAGTAGCAGTTATAGGCGGTGGAAACACAGCTATGGATGCTGCGAGAAGTGCTCTTAGGCTTGGTGCTGAGGTATGGATACTTTATAGAAGAACGAAAGCTGAGATGACAGCGAGAATAGAGGAAATACATCATGCTGAAGAAGAGGGTGTGAAGTTTATGTTCCTAGTTTCTCCAAAACGCTTCATAGGAGATGATCGTGGGAACCTCAAGGCTATAGAGCTTGAGAAGATGGAGTTGGGTGAACCTGATGAGTCGGGAAGAAGAAGGCCTGTTCCAACAGGGGAAACCGTGATAATGGAGTTTGATAATGCCATCATAGCCCTAGGACAGACTCCAAATAAGACGTTTATTCAGAGCGTTCCTCAGCTGAAAGTTGATGAGGGAGGCAGGATAGTAGTAGACGAGAACCTCATGACAAGTATACCTGGTGTCTTTGCTGGAGGAGATGCTATAAGAGGGGAAGCAACAGTTATACTTGCCATGGGGGATGGAAGGAAAGCAGCAAAAAGCATAGATTCTTACCTGAGACAAAAATAAGTTCCTTCATATAACCAGAAATTAGTTTATTAAGTAGGCTTTATAGTGATAGCCGATGAGCGATATAGAGAGAAATAGGATCGAAGAGCTTGCCATGAAGTATGCTGTTCAAAATGCTATGAAGTACGGAAAGGCTAGAGTGGAACCTGTTATGGCTAAAATAATGGCAGAATTGCCTGAATATAGAGGCAAGGCGTCTGAGATAAAGAGAATAGTCGAGCAGATTGTGGAAAGAGTAAATAATATGGAGAAAAGCGATCTAGAGGATATAATCTCAAAGCTAGGAGTTACCTTGGAGAGGAAAAAGCCAGAGGGGGAGAGAAAATGGCCAGAGCTTAAGAATGCTCAGCTTGGGTTAGTGGTAACAAGAGTTGCCCCGGAACCGAATGGGTACCCTACTTTAGGTCATGCAAAGGGACTTCTCGTGCCATTTATATATGCTAGAATCTACAAAGGAAAATTCCTCCTGAGGTTTGAGGACACAAATCCAAGAGTTGAGAGAAAGGAGTTCTATGATGCGATAAGAGAGGAATTCAAGGCGATACTTGAGGGAGCTGAAAGAGAATTAGGTCTTTCCCCAGGAATCTGGGATGAGGAGATAATAGAGTCAAATTATCTGCCCCATATGTATTCATTGGCTGAAAAACTGATAGAACAAGGAGATGCTTATGTATGCACTTGCGATGCGAGAAAAGTGAGAAAGCTCAGGGCTGAAGGAATAGAATGCGAACACAGGAGGAATTCCATCGAGAGGAACATGGAGTTATGGCATGAAATGATAAACGGAGGCATACCAGAAGGGGAGGCACATCTTAGGCTGAAGACTGACATGAACCATCCTAATCGTACCATGAGGGATCCGGGGATCTTCAGGATAGTGGAAGCAGAGCATCCTATACAGGGAAAGAAGTACAGAGTCTATCCCACATATGACTTCTCCATAAGTGTCATGGATTCTCTGACAGGAGTTACTCATGCCTTCAGAAGCAAGGAGTTTGAGCCTCATGTGGAGGTTCAGAGAACTATCTTGGAAAAATTGAATCTGAGGAAGTACGAGATGATACAATTTGGAAGGGTTACTGTAGAGGGAGTTCCCCTATCTAAGAGGTATATAAGGCCTTTGATAGAGTCGGGAATACTTCAGGGATGGGATGATCCCAGAATTCCGACTTTAAGAGGCCTATTTAGAAGAGGAATAACTCCAGAAGCGATATCCAGATTCTTCTACGATCTAGGCCCAAGCAAGGTGGATTCTACCATATCAATGGATGCCATAGCTGCTTATAACAGGAAGATACTGGATCCGATAGTTCCAAGGTATATGTTCGTTCCTGATCCTGTAAGAGCAGTTATAGAAAACTTTCCTGAAGGGCTTAAGGCGAAAGTCCAAGTGCATCCAAGCAGGCAGGATATGGGGTACAGGGAAATAGAGATTTCCGTGAAAAAAGGGATAGCTACACTGTACATATCCAGTGAGGACAAGAAAGTGCTGAAAGAAGGTGACACGATAAGGCTGAGGGGTCTCTCAACAGCAACCGTTAGAAGTATAATGCCCGATGAAATCTCCCTCAAGCACATATCTGAGAGGAAGGAATCCGAAAAGGTGATCCAGTGGGTTCCAGCGGATCAAGCAGTTCCGGTTAAAGTAATAAAACCCTTATCTCCTTACTCCATATCAATAGTGGGAGGATTTGGGGAGCCTGCTATGAAGGAACTGAGGCCCGGTGATAGAATACAGCTGATAAGATATGGCTTCGCTAGGGTGGACTCGCTGGATAGAACTATAAACTTAATATTCTCTCATGAATGATATAAATTTATTAATTTAATATGGCTCTGTATTTTCAGGAGGCAAATTTATAACTGCTTTAGGAGAAAACTTCTGATGCGCAGGGAAATCGCGATACTTCTCATAATGATCCTCTTTCTGCAGTATACTGATGTTATTGCAGTTGACAGCAATGTTACTGTAGTAAAACTGGGAATTTCTCCGGATAACGTGAAATCAACCCCATCTCCTCTAATACTATCGGATGGAGTGGTTGTGGCGATCAACAACCTTCTGAAAAAGATATGCTTTGATGGGAGGGAGATCTGGACTTCCTCCATACCGTACAGGGTAAAGTTTCTTCTGGAGACAGATTCGTCTTTGCTAGTGTTTTCAGAAGGAGGATCCCTCTACTTAGTTGATGCGGTCAATGGCAATGTTCTAGACTCCATTTCACTGGGAGGTGAGGTATCTACACAGCCGATAATAAGCAGTGGAATGATATATATTCCATTAAGCTCAGGAAATCTGATTACTTTGAACTTGCTTAGTCTTAGGAGAGCGTGGAGCATCAAATTGGACTCTGTACCTAGGTTGCTGACCTCATTTTCAGGAGGTGTTGCTGTTGCGACTAGCAAGAACACTTATCTGATATTTTCAAGCAGTTATATCATTCCAATAAATATAGTTCTCACGAACATTGGCTCCGTTGCTGGAAAGGTTGTTGGAATAACTGACAGCAGGGATGTTGTGCTGATAGACAAGGATGGATCCATCAAGGTTCTTACAAGTATAAAATCGGGTTTCATTCCAGCTGGACAACTTGTGTCCGCAGGGAATAATGTGTATATTCTGACTGGAGGTGGCAGTTTTATCAGAATAAATGTGGTTGATGGATCCATCTCATCTGAGATGCTGGATATGTGGCCTCTTTGCCAACCTCTTATATCCGAGGGTGCAATAGTAGCGCTTGGATCAAACAGTATTATAATTAAAAATATATTTGGAACAACTATATATAAGGAGAGCATAGGAGGTTTATCCAGTGTGGCCTCTTTCAGGGGATTTTCCGAATCAGGAGAGGCCTATTTGGCTAGTATATCCAGCTCAGGCGATCTGATAATAGATAAAATAGACCTTCTTTTGTTTTTTGGAGAGAAATATGTGAAGGACAGGGTTGTTAACATATACGGGGATATATGCCTTCTGACGAATTCGGAGAAAAGGGTGTCACTATATATGCTTGATAACAGCACAGGTAGCATGAAGATATCCGAAATTGCTGTAATATCGCCCGGATTTTGTAAATCAATTTCAATTTCTGCATCTGTTCCAGAAAACTGGACATATCTGATTGCCGGCTTTGTGATAGATGGCCATAAGCTTTCTCCTATAATATCAGCTAAATATCAGCCTCAAGTAGTGACTGCTGGGGAGATAAAGCTGAAGATGCCAGACAGCGTATCAATTCCGCTCGGAGGCACGGAAAACATAAGCCTAGTCATAAATAACACGATGGACACAGAGGAGTTTGATCTGTCAGCAGAAGCAGAGAATGTGGTTCTCTCATTTCCTAACAAAATAAAGATAGAAAAGAATAAATTAATAGAAGTTTATATTAAAATACTTGGCAAACAAGAGGGAGTCTCTGTTCTGCATGTGAAGATACTGTCAAAAGGAGAAGTGTTAGCTGAGGGAAAAACTCAGCTTAAGATAGTTCCCGTAAAAGTTTTGGATAACTTAAATGTAGTTCAGAGAGATAATAATTTCTTCCTACTCGCCAATCTCACAAATAGAATCGGCGACAAAATAAACATAGTTCTCGAAATATACTTGGATGGGATCAAGGTAAATCAGACAAATATCTACTTTGCAAATAAGGGAGAGTCGAAGGGATTTGCAATGCCCATAAAATTGGCTCAGGGAAATCACTCTCTTAGTGCAGTAGTTTCTGCAAATGGAATAGTAATAGATAGGGCCTCTCGTGGCATACAGATTGGTCTGGGCACTCAAACAAGCAAAGTTTCTTTGGCAAACATTCCTTATTTGCTTGCTGCTTTCATCATAGCGTTAGCCAGCATAGGGGGTCTTCTAGTCTATAGAAGAAGGAAAAAACCAGCTTATGCAGCTAGACTACCTCCAAAACCTCCTGCTACTGTCCCATCTTTGGAGAAAATTGAGACAGAAGTTCCTGAAGCAGAGAGATTGCCGGAGGTTGCACTAGAAAAACCAGAGGAAGAAAAACCAAGGGAGCTTATGAGGCCTGAAGTTAACATAGAGGAGATAAAAGACAGAATAGGGGGAGTGAAAAGCGAGTTGTTGGATGTAAAGTCACTAAATGAGAGCATAGAAGGAGAAGTAGGAGAGGAGGTATTTCACGATGAGATATCCGAGCTGGAGGAGAGGATATCTGAGGTTGAGGGACTTCTCTCATCCAACAGATTAGATGAAGCAGCAAACGAGATAGACAAGTTAGCGGAGACCGTATCGTCGCTGAAAAAGAGGGTTATTGCAGCTAGACAGGTCTTAATAAACAACTGGGACGTTGTGGAGAAGAGAATAGACATAATGCTGAGAATATGGGGCAGAGCTCCCTCATCGATGCTCACAATGGTTCCTCCAGAGCTCAGGATGGTAGCCCTTAAGATGTACGCCAAAAAGAGAGGGGATGTGGAGATAGTTGGGGATGAGATAAGAAAGAAGGAATCAGCTGAATGAGGATAGTTTTCAGTAAATATAATAAATTCTGCTATAAGCCTCTATGCAAGGATTTTTCCTCGATTTCATAATTTATGTGCAATTCACGATAAAACCCTTGAGATATCCCGTCCATGGATGCTTTGGATCCACTGGATGATCAGGTGATTGGCCTAGCACTCCATTCAGCAGTTTAATATTCCTTCCGGATTTATCTCCAGCCTTGATCACTATTCCCTTTAGCTCTTCTTGAGATAAAAACTGGCTGCAACTAAAAGTGAATATAAACCCCCCTTTCCTCACCATGTTCATTATTTTTGTGTTTAATGTCAAATAGGCCTTCTTTCCTACATCTTTCCTGTCTATAGAAGGAATTAGAGCAGGAGGATCTGCTATAACAACATCGTACTCTCCTTCTATCTTAAGTTCTTTTACATTTCTTTTTATGAAATTTATTTTAACCTTATTAAGCTCAGCATTTCTAACAATTTCCTCCTCTGCATAATCGGATTCGTCGACAGCAGTGACATTTGCACCCTCTACTGCTGCATGTAGGCCAAATCCTCCTGTATATGAGAAGAGATCCAGTACGTTATCTCCCTTTGATATATATCTCCTCAAACTTATTCTGTTTATCCTCTGATCTATGAAGAACCCTGTTTTCTGCCCTTTTAAGACATCTACATGAAATAAGACACCTTCTTCATCTATTATGGTGTCCGATGGACCTTCTCCAGCTATTTTTCCCTTCCATAATGGGAGGTCTATCTGTCTCCTAGTTCTGCTGTCGTTCCTTGCAAAAACAGCTCTAGCGCCCAACTTAATTAATATATTAGCTATATCCTTTATCCTTCCATCAAATCCGACAGATGTGCTAGTTATAGATGCTATATCATTATAAAAATCAATTATGAGCCCTGGAAGGAGATCGCTTTCGCTGTGCACTAATCTGAAATAATTTCCAAGCTTCATCCTCTTTCTCATATCCAAGGCATTTTTCATCCTCTCATCTATAAGATCTAAGCTTATCCTATCCTTAAATGCCAACATTCTCACTCCCACGGATCCTATTTCCTCATAAAAGCCCTCTCCAAGGAATTCTCCATTCTCATCCTTCACTATGACAACATCTCCTCTTGATACCGGTCCGATGAGCTTTTTTATCATATTTAAGCCTATGTTAAATCTGCCTGAGAGGATAAGAGAGGTTCCTCTTTTGTCAACAATAACCTCTCCAGTCGGATGCCAGCTCATGACCTCAACCCTCAGTGTTGTTTCAGCTCAATCTCCTTGATCAGTCTTTTTGTCAATATTTCAGCTCCATCGGATCTCACTATCATGGTATCCTCTATTCTGATGCCACCCCATCCTTTTATGTAAACACCGGGCTCCACTGTCACAGCATAGCCGCTTTCTATTCTCTCCTTCACACCTACAAGAAGTCTAGGAGGCTCATGAACCTCCAAGCCTATTCCATGACCTGTGCTGTGGACGAAGTTCTCAAGCAATCCACTTTTGTTTAACACATCTCTAGCCTCTTTATCTGGATCCTCAGCATTTATCCCAGCCTTAATCTTCATTATGGCTTTTTCTTGACTTTCATAGACAGAATACCACATCTCTTCCAGTTTCCTCTCCGGTTTTCCCACTGTAAACGTTCTTGTCATATCGCTAGCGTACATGTGATAACTCGATCCAAAGTCAATGAGCACGATATCTCCACTTTTTAACCTCCTCTCTGTTGGAATATGGTGGGCATTAAATGAATTCTCTCCAAAACAGACTATTGTGGGGAAAGCCGGACCATCTCCTCCAAGCCTTCTCATTTCTAACTCTATCCTACCTGCTATCTCTTTTTCTGTTGCTCCCGGCACTATCTCCGGGATTACATTGTAAAAAGCATTCACAGATATATCAGCACTTCTTCTCATTGTTTCAATCTCTCTTTCGCTTTTAACGGCCCTAATCCTAAGAATTTCCTGACTTAAATTCAGAACAGGAAGGCTTCTTCCTCCTCTTCTAAAGGTTCTCCTCAGTTCCTCTTCCTCCTTTTTGTTTCCATCAAAAGCAAGCTTTCTAGCTCTTATTCCTCTCTTTTTAATTTCTTCTTTTATCAAAAGGCTTATTTTCTTGTCTTCAACCCTGTCAAGACCGTAAAATGGCTTTACAGTGACTACCTCGTACACAGCCTGCTCCTCAGCTATTTTATCCCCGAATGCATATCTAGCTATTAGAAAAGGTTCTTCGTCAATTGGCACTATTAATGCAGATGCTGTGTTTGTTCCGGAAAGATAGAGCATATTTGCGCCCGATCTAATCACGCATAAATCCACTCTTTTGCTGTCCATCCACTTCTTAAGCTTGGATATCCTTGAGTCATACTCCTCCTTGGGGAACATCTGCTATCATGTTGCTGATAATTGATAAACTCGACAGGTT
>Ga0207433_10000582_pt1 | contig 84781 bp, 63 predicted proteins | sample YelNatPaOPGAMG01_FD_187559 | JGI IMG/M metagenome (GOLD analysis project Ga0207433, IMG submission 187559) | Hot spring thermophilic microbial communities from Obsidian Pool, Yellowstone National Park, USA - OP-RAMG-01 (SPAdes) (version 3) | ecosystem: Environmental > Aquatic > Thermal springs...
ATGCTGGATGTGGCTGCCTTAGGTGGTTATCCCCAGTACGCTCAGGCCAGTGAAAAACTTTGGGAGAACGTGGTTAATAAAAAACTTTATCTTACGGGTGGGATAGGCTCAACTGGCGAATACGAAGCTTTTGGTGCCGATTATGAGCTACCCAACCTGACTGCCTATGCTGAGACCTGTGCCGCGGTAGGCAATACCTTCTGGAACCAGCGTCTTTTTCAGCTAACAGGAGATGGCCAGTATATAGACGTGCTGGAGAGAATTATCTATAACGGATTGCTATCCGGAGTGGGACTTTCTGGCGATAAATTTTTCTATCAGAATCCTTTAGCTTCTGAAGGAAAATATGAACGAAGCAGCTGGTTTGAAGTGGCCTGTTGTCCAGCCAATGCTGCTCGCTTCCTGGCCACTTTTCCCGGTTATATCTATGCTCATTCAGATGAAGAAATTTTCATAAATCTTTTTGTGGCTTCAACTGCCAATTTTGAGTTTAAAAACACCCGAGTAGAAATAGTTCAGAAAACTAAATATCCCTGGCTGGGCTTGGTTGATATTGGAGTTAATCCTTCCAGGGTGAGAGAATTTACTCTTTGTATCAGGATCCCTGGCTGGACTCAAGGTCGGCCTGTTCCTGGAGATCTTTATCGCTATCTTGAGAGTGGTGCGGGCCAGATTATAGTCAGGCTGAATGGAAAACTACTTCCAGTAAACATTGATCATGGTTATTTAAGGCTTAAAAGAAAATGGATCAGAGGCGATATAATAGAAATTCTTTTTCCGATGGAGATAAAAAGGGTTCTGGCCAATGAACAGGTAGCTGAAGACAGAGGAAAAGTAGCGGTCGAGCGCGGTCCAATTGTTTTTTGTGCAGAGGGAAGAGATAATGGCGGGACAGCTCTGAATTTGGCTCTGCCTGATTCGAGTAAGCTTCAGCAGTGGTATCGAAGTGACCTGCTGGGTGGAGTGGGGGTTATTACTGGTAACGGGCTGGTAGTGGATGCCAGAGGGCAGATAATAAGAAAGCAGAATCTTTTCCTCATTCCCTACTGCACCTGGGGAAATCGCGGAGCCTGGGAGATGGCTGTCTGGCTGATAAGAAAATCTGGCTGAATTTATTTATAACCGGGCTGGTTTTGACAAATAAATTTTCGTATGCTATTAAGGGGTTTCAAATAAAATTCAGCGGGGAAGGAACATGGCTACAGCAGTGGAAAAATGGGTAGAAAAACAGGCTGAATTACTTCAACCTAAGAATATTTACTGGTGCGATGGCTCGGAAGGCGAAGCCAGACGCATCATGGAAATGGGCATGCGAGAGGAAAAAATCGAACAACACGATGTATTCCTCGAGCTCAACCAGAACCTCTGGCCTAAGGCATATCTTCACCGCAGCCATCCGACAGATGTGGCACGGACTGAGCATCTGACCTACGTTTGCCATTCTGACCGGGAAACCACCGGCCCGAACAATAACTGGATGGCACCAGAAGAGGCTAAAAAGCTCCTGACCAAACTCTCCCGCGGGGCAATGCGTGGTCGGACCATGTATGTCCTACCCTATATGATGGGTCATCCAGATTCGCCTTATGCCAAAGCCTGCGTCCAGATAACTGACGTTTCCTATGTGGCCGTCAGTATGCGCATTATGACTCGACTGGGCAAAAAAATTCTGGAGAAAATTGGCAACTCTGAAAATTTTGTTAAAGGCATTCACACTGTGGGTGATTTTGACCCCAACAAGCGCTATATTATGCATTTTCCCGAAGAAGATCTTGTTTGGAGCATCGGTTCAGGTTATGGTGGCAATGCTCTCCTGGGGAAAAAATGTTTTTCCCTGCGTATTGCTTCCTGGCTCGGGCGGAAATATGGCTGGCTGGCTGAGCATATGATGATCATCGGGGTGGAAGATATCCATGGAAACGTAACTTATATTGCCGGAGCTTTTCCCTCAGCCTGCGGTAAGACCAATTTTGCCATGCTCGAGTCAGCTCTTCCTGAATACCGGGTCTGGACAATCGGTGACGACATTGCCTGGCTGAACATCGGCCCCGATGGGCGGCTTTATGCTATTAATCCGGAATCTGGGTTCTTTGGCGTAGCTCCGGGGACATCCATGAAGACCAATCCCAACATGATGCGCACTCTGCGGAACTCCATTTTTTATCCTACTCTTTTCACCAATGTTGGCCTTGACCTGGATACAATGTCACCCTGGTGGGAAGGCCTTGAAGGGCCTATTCCACCCAATATGGTTGACTGGCAGGGAAGACCCTGGAAACCCGGGTCAGGAACAACAGCAGCTCATCCCAATTCCAGGTTTACGGTTTCTGTCTACAACTGCCCCACTCTTTCCAAAGAATATGATAATCCTCTGGGAGTGCCGATTTCGGCCATACTTTTTGGAGGAAGGAGGACCAGGCTGGTCCCGTTGGTTGCTGAAGCTTTCAACTGGGAGCATGGAGTTTTTATGGGGGCCAGAATGGGATCAGAAACGACCGCGGCGGCTGCCGGTAAAGTTGGCGTTCTCAGGCGTGACCCCATGGCCATGTTACCCTTTTGCGGCTACAACATGGGGGATTATTTCCGCCACTGGATTAATATGGGGCGGCTGATGAGCAAACCGCCGCGAATTTATTCCATAAATGCTTTCCGACGAAACGAACGGGGAGAATTTCTCTGGCCCGGCTTTGGTGAAAATATCAGAATTCTAAAATGGATTATTGAGCGTGTAAACGGCCGGGCTGGAGCTAAAGAAACTCCGCTTGGACTCATTCCAGAAAAAAAGGATCTGGACTTAACAGGTCTGAACTTAGCGGAAGAGAATCTGGACGAACTTTTCCGAATAAATCCTGATGAATGGCAAGAAGAACTGGAAGAAATTAAGAAATTCCTGGAGAAATTTGGCCGACATACACCTTATGAAATCTGGCAGGAATATGAGAAGTTAAAAAAAGAGCTGGGTTATTAGCTTAAGTCATCTGCTCATGGAGCTTTAATTAAACTGAATTTCCTGAAATTTTTGTAGTTTTAAAAAATTTAAATATTTTGCTTGATATATTGTATTTTTTCTAATAATTTGGTAAGAATTTTCTTTGAGAAATTTAAGGGACAGAGGGCAGAAGATCGTTACTATAAAGGATATTGCTAAAAAAGCCGGGGTTTCCATTGGGACGGTAGACCGTGTTCTCCACCGCCGTGGTCGGGTTCATCCGGAAACCTTGGAACGGGTCTTGCGGGTAATCAAAGAACTTGATTACCGTACGAATATTTTTGCCAAGAATCTTAAATTGCGCAAGGTTTTCAAGTTCGGAGTGCTGATGCCCCGACCGGAGCAGGACAGCTATTACTGGGAGCTGCCTCTTCGAGGAATTAATCGGGCTCAACAGGAACTCATATCTCATAAAGTCCAGGTTATCTTTTTCTTTTTCGACCGCTACCAGGAAAAATCAGTTCTTCAGGCCGAAAGGAGAATGCTGGCTGAAAAGCTTGATGGCTTGCTAACAGCTCCAGTTCTTCCCAAGAGTTTCGGGGAAGTACTGCAAAAATTACCTGAAGATTTACCTGTAGTCTTTTTTGATTCTTATGTACCAGGAATTAAGCCTCTTTCCTTTATCGGGCAGGATGCTTTTCAGAGCGGTCTTTTGGCTTCTTGCTTGATGAAGCAAACAGTTCGTTATCAGGAGGGTAAGATTGGTGTGGTTAAAGTCTTACCGGAAGATTATCATATAGCTGAGAGAATAGAGGGATTTCTGAAAGGAAGTTGCCACTGGACAGGATTTGAGTCTCTGGTAGTAGAAATTGATGGTCACTGGCCTGCTTCCAGAATAAAAACCCAGCTGGAAAATTTTTATCGAAAAAATAGAGATATAGCCGGATTCTTTGTCACCAATGCTATGACCCATAAAGTAGCAGAGTGGTGGAAAATTAATTCAGCAAAACGTCAAATTATATTAATCGGCTATGATCCGATTCCTCGTAATGTTAAGCTTTTAAAAGAGAAAGTTATTGATTTTCTCATCAGCCAGCAGTCAGAACGCCAGGGTTACGAAGGAATTTATGCTCTCTTCAGACACTCAGTGTTGGGGGAAACTGTTAAAGAAAAGGTTATGATGCAGATTGATATTATTACTGCGGAAAATGTTGATTATTATCAGAGCTAAAATTTAAAAAGGAGGGAAAATAAGGCCCATGGACAGCAAATCAGTCCTCAATGTTAAATCTTTGAAAGAGCAGGTTTATGATTTTTTAAGGGAACAGATGCGTCGGGGAGAAATATTACCAGGTTCAGTTATCGATATGGAGGAAACTTCGCGCAGGCTCGGTGTTAGCCGCACCCCCCTGCGAGATGCTTTGCTTCAGTTAGAGAGCGAAGACTTTGTTACCATTTTGCCACGGCGTAAGGTGGTAGTTAATGTTCTGACGATTGAAGATATCAAGAATTATTATGAAATCATTGGAGCTCTGGAAAGCATAGCCATAATCAAAGCTTCTGACCACCTGGGGAAAGCAGAACTTGATTTTATGGACCAGATGAACCGGGAGATGAAAGAAGCGATTGAAGCCGATGATTTTGACCTTTATTATGAAAAAAACCTGAAGTTTCACAATACCTACCTGGATAGATGTGGGAATGAGAAGCTGATGCGCATAGTTAATAATTTGAAAAAACGTCTTTATGATTTCCCCCGGCCTCAAGGATTTGTTAAAGAATGGGAGGAATCTTCTATTGGCGAGCATGCCCAGCTCGTTCAATATTTAAGGGAAGGGAAAAAGGAGGAGGCTGCTCGCTTCATCAGAGATGTTCACTGGTCATATGAAGTTCAGGAAAAATTCATTATCAAGTATTACCGGCACATTGCTTCTTCTTAAAGAAGAGATGGGAATGATAAGATTATCTTTTGAAAATAAAAAAGCCAGCCAGAATCATAAAGAAAAAACCAACTAAGTAATTCCAGCGGAAATCTTCTTTAAGATAAAGAATGGAAAAGATGGAAAAAATTGAAAGGGTTATGATTTCTTGAATTGTCTTGAGCTGAGCGGCTGTCAGTTTCCCATATCCTAAGCGGTTGGCCGGAACCTGGAAACAATATTCTAAAAAGGCTATTAGCCAGCTAAAAACAATAGCTTTCCAGAGAGGCAGGGTTTTAAACTTTAAGTGACCATACCAGGCAAAAGTCATAAATATATTGGAGACGGCCAGGAGAGCTACTGTTATCCACGGCATTTTGTTTTATTCTCATACTCGGCTAAATTTAGCCATATATGATAGTCCGGCTTCAGGCTTTGTCAAGAGGGCGAATTGCTCAGAGAACTTAATTTATCAGGAAAGCATTGCTTTTAGTTTTTTGTTTTTAGAATTAAATTTGCCTCTGGATGTCTTTATTAATTAAGGATGAGATTGAAAAGAAGAGAGACAACCTCAATTTTAAAACCCACCGAGTAAAAATGCTAAAGAGAAAAAGGTTGCCAGCTTTTCAAAAATTCAATCTGTAAGTTACTTTGATTAAAAATACATTATCACCAGGAGCGGTAAATAGGTCGCCAAGATCTCGTCCAAGAGAAAAATCACCGGGGTGAGAATAATCTGCCCGGTTCTGAGTCCAGACCAGGTAAAGAAGCGAGCCAAGGCGGTATTCCCAGCGCAGGACAATTGTGCCCCGAAGTGATTTGTAATTAAAATCCGGATTGTAAATGGAAAAAGAAGCAGCCGGACCCGGGCCATCCGGGTCAATAAAATAATACCCGTCCTGAAAAGAAATAGTGGAGGGCGCTTGCCCAAAAATTAAATAATCATAGGCCCGGGGCCTGTTTAATTGTTTTAAGCGATCATATTTCCCTACGGCGATGTAAGGCTGAAGATAGACTTGAAGGCTTAATTGCGGAGTGAATATCCAGTTTAGCCTGATTTCGCTGGCCACTACTGTCTGGTTAATCCGCCCAAAAATATATCTTCTACCATAAGTGGCAATCATTAAAGGATCCGAGACCGAAGTTATCCATTGAGTTTCGTTAAATTTCTTGCCGAATTCAGGAGCAATTGATAGGTTAAAATTCGGTTTTGGTTTCCAGCGTAAACCGAAACTTACATCCCATTCATTTTGCTTCTGTTTTATCCAGGTATAATCAGCGGTGCCATAGAAAACAAACTTTTTCCTGCTATCGGAATCAAGGGAGAAATAACCGTAATAACCTTCGGGAATAAGAGCCAGGGGGCCTCCTCTGGTCAAGGTATTGCTGTAAGATTTTGGGTAATAAGTGACCATAGCATTTACTGCCCACCAGTTCTTAAAAATTCCCTGTAAGTTGACTAACCAGGCATCGAAAGTTTTGTTCCAGCCAAAATCATAGACCCGCTCAAATCCGCCCATTAACAGGGATTGCTGAAAGATACGGCCCGGCCTAGTCCACTGATACCCGTAAAGTGCCTGGAAATCTATTTTGTCTGAAAGGCTGCGTTGATAGCCGGCGTCGTTTGGATCAAATCCAGGAGAAAGAGCTCCGGCCGAAATAAGCACCAGACTGTGGCCCTGTTGCTTGGCCAGATTAAACTTGGCACCCCAGCCTGATAGGTTAGTAGCTTCAGGGTTAAGGCTTACATGAGTCACATCCGGTCTTTGGTAGTAATGGATAGAAGAACGCTGTAAAAGGTAAATGGCTTCTTGACTTCCGTGAATGAAGGTTCCCCCTGCCCAACCGCCAAATACCCAATTACGTTTTTTATCCAGAAATGACCAGCCATCAAAGCCCAGGCTGAAGGCTTCATCAGATAGAAGAGACTGCAGGCTTTCCACTCTTAAGTCACGGATTACGCTGGTCAGCAAAAACCCGAGACCTTGTTGGCCTTTATTAAATTCTTTTAGAGTGCGGAAAATTCCATAGTAAGTAAAAGGAGCCACTTCATCTTTATATCTATTTGTGAGGTCATCAACGGTGGCATACTCCCTGGCGGTTACGGCATTAATGATCCCGATGTTCCAGCCGGAACCGAGTTTTCCTGTAAGTTTGAAGGCTCCAATGATGGTGGAGCGATCAGGAAAATCTACATAACCTTCATGAGTGACATAGCCCTGAGGCTGGCGGCCAATTCTCCGGCTGTAGAAAAAAGAAGGGTCTGGCCAGTTCAGGTTGGTGCTGATGTATACTCCCCCGCGACCAAAATTATTGAAGATCGATGCCCCTTCTATAAAAAATGGTCTTTTTTCTTCATAATAAGTTTCGTAAGCAGTTAGATTGATCACAGCGGGATCAACTTCAACCTGACCAAAATCAGGATTAATAGTAAGATCCAGGTTAAGATTACTCTTCAATCCAGCTTTCAGATCAAAACCGATGTTACCTTTGTATTTGTGCCCTGTCTCAAAGGGATTGCCAGGCTCGGAAGGGCGGAATTGAGCCTGACCGACTGTGTAAGGAAAAGCTTCTATCCTTCGCCCGGGGTTGATATCTCTGATTCCTTCCAGGCGAGCAAAGCGGGAAACAAAGGCATTATCTTCTTTGGGCACCCAGGCGTAAGAAACTTTTTCATTTTTCCTTTTAATTATTCTCTGAAAATTAACTCCCCAGATATAGATTTCTTTTTTGGGAAACCGAAGCTGGTTAAAAGGAATTCTAATTTCAACTGACCAGCCTTCTGGAACAATCTGAGTTCGGGCTTCCCATATTCCGTCCCAGCTTTTATCCTCGCTAATATCATTATAAAGAGCCTTGTCGATTATTGAGCCAGAAGGATTGACCCAAAAAGCATATCCGCTGCGGCGATCGTAATAGGGATCGACATAAAAAATAAACCAATCAGAATCTACCAGGTAGTCCCTTCTTCCTAACTGGCCAACAATCCCCTTTGGGTTAGAATCATAACAAAGAGCAGCCACATAAAGATTTGAATTATCGTAAAATACCCAGACTTTGGTTTTTTCAGTGGCAGGAGCCCCATCTATGGGGTCAGTCTGAATAAAATCTTCAACCGGTAGCTGCTGGTAAATTTTTTCTTTAAGAAAGCCATCAAGCTGCAGTGGCTCAGTTAGTCGAAAAGCCCGGACCGACTTTAACTCTTGAGCCTTTTTTAAAGCTTCTCTTTCTTTTTCGTAGGTGGATGGTCTATCTTGAGAAAAGGCAAAATAGCAAATAAAAAATAAGATATTAAAAAATAAAAAAATAAAAAAACGAATGGGAAATTCGGGCGTGGCCTTCTTCATTAACTCCTCCCTTCTCACCATTTATCCTGAGTCGTATATTTTTTTAGTCGGGAATAAGGCTCTTAAATTGAAAATTTTTTTAAAGGACAAATTTAAGCGGGGAGGATTTTAAGGGGTGGGAAAATAGAATGAAAAACTAAAAAAGTGAGTAAAAATGGCTTCCCCCAGCGTCATTTAAAGCAGAAAGGAGAAATTAAGATGGTGGAAAGAAGCCTAAATCTTAACAAGAAAGAAAAACTTTCAGTGGAAGAATTTGTTTACCTGGCCATCAAATCACTGAGGCTGGGCGAATTTAAAGGAATTCACTCCGTTTATAGTGGCTTTAATGAGGCTTTTAAAAAGTACTTTGCTCAAGATCCCGTTCAGGCTACCAATAAACTGGCGGAAGAGAAAAAAATTGAAATCAGACCAATCAAAGGCGGAGTTTTACTTTATTTGCCAGGAGAAGCTCCTTCTCAGTCCCGGGGAGATGAAGCTTTAAGGAAAATGGGTTTACATCCTGACGGAATAGACGGAATAAAATAAGAATAAATATAATTTGGCTGCCGGCTAACTTTTTAGAAAAACAGGCAATTAAGAGAGAGAATCAAAAGCAATTAATCGGAAATCAATCAGGTCTGACTGGCAGGATTATCGGAGAAAGATTTTAATTTTTCTCTCAAAGCTGACTCAGCCAGCTTCCGCAAAGCCTTGGTTTCTATCTGGCGAACTCTTTCTCTGGTGACCTTAAGTTTCTGACCAATCTCTTCCAGGGTGTGTTCCTGACCGTCTCCAATACCAAATCTCATCTTAATTACGGTGGCTTCTCTTTCTGTTAAGGTATTTAAAGCCTTAGTAATTTGTTCCTTAAGATTAGCCCGAATAACAATATCTGCGGGAGATGGATTATAAATGTCCTGAACAAAATCGCGGAGGAAGCTCTCTTCATCATCCCCAATGGGTGAATCGAGTGAGAGCAGTTCCTGGCTGTCCTGGAGGATTTTGGTTACCTTTGGCACCGGCATTTTAATCGCTTCAGCGATCTCCTGGACTGTTGGTTCTCGGCCGGTTTTCTGAACAAGTTCCTGGTGAATTTTTTTCAGCCGGTTGATGGTCTCAACCATATGGACTGGAATGCGGATGGTTCTGGCTTGATCAGCAATGGCCCGAGTTATGGATTGCTTGATCCACCAGGTGGCGTAAGTGGAAAATTTGAAACCGCGGTGATAATCGAACTTTTGAACCGCTCGCATGAGACCGAGGTTTCCCTCCTGAATTAAATCAGACAGGCTAAGCCCGCGATTTACATAGTTCTTAGCAATAGAAACTACCAATCTGAGATTGGCTTCAATCAATTTATTTTCGGCGTGTTTCTGTATTTTTTCTCCCCGGCTAACATCCCGGAGAATCCGACGCAATTCAGCTGCTTTTAATCCGGTTTCCTGGCGATAAACTTTTTCTTCAGCTTCATATTGATTTAGCTTTTGCTTCAGGGTTTCAGCTGTTGTTTTTATTTTAGCTTTACGCAAGGCCAGCTGGATTTCTTCTTTTTTTTCTTCAAGCTCATTTAGGGCATACAAAATATCCCGTAAACGGGTGATTGTGGCTGACATTTTTTCAGGGGAAAGATGCAGTTCTTCCAGAATCCTGTACATCTTAATGATCAATCGGCCGCGGGCCAAGGCGTTTTTTAAAGTTGGCTTCAAAGAATTGAATTTGGCTGCCAACTGGTAAAATTTATCCAGAGTTTGCTTGATTTCTCTGACTTTCTTTCTCGCGGCATCATCCTCGAAATCCTCGGTTTCATCAAAGAACCGGAGGAATCGTTCGGGCTCGGCCTCAGCCAGATCTCGTAGAGAAACTATGTCTTTTATAGCCAGACGAGTCTTGAGCAGCGCTCTCAACTGAATTTTTTTACCTCTCTCCATCTGTCTGGCCAAATCTATTTCGTCCTGCTGTGAAAGCAGAGAGATTTTTCCCATTTCCCGGAAGTAAATTTTTATTGGATCATGATCAGATTCGATAACTTCAGTAGAAGTGGCCGCCTCGCTTCGAGCAGTTTTTGGTAATATGTCTTGCAGTTCAAATTCATCAAAATCATCTGATAAAGTTTTCATTTGGTTAGATGGGGTTATTTCAGATTCAATAGCTTTGTGTAAAAAGAGGGGATCAAGCGTTTGTTCAAACATTTCTTGGCTGATAGTCTGCTCGGGCGTCAAAAATTCAGGCTGTTCTCCTTTTGATTCTTTTAAATTTTTTTTAGAGATAGTCTTTTCTTTTTTAACTCTTTTTATCATTTTTTACCCCTGCAATTCTCGGCCTTCAGTTTTGGCTAAAGGGGAGAAGATAAGAGTCTTGAAATTTCCGTATAATAAATAAGCCACCTTACTTTCTTTGTCAAGTCGTTTTTGAAGCTTTCAGGCTTGAAGCAATCAGCTATATATTATAATATACTTGTGGAGTAAAAATGAAAAGAAAGTGGAATTTATTTTTCATCATTTTAATCTGTGCACTTCTAATTTATCCTGCTTTTTCTTCAGCTCAAACTAAGGTCAAGCCCAAAACTCAGAAAGAGTTAATTAAAGCTCTTCCCGAAAAATATCGTAAATGGTTGGAAGAAGAGGTGGTATATATTATTTCTCCCAAAGAAAAAGAAGTTTTTCTAAGCCTGGAAAATGATCGCCAGCGGGATATGTTTATTGAAGCCTTCTGGAAACAACGTGACCCTACCCCGGATACTCCTGAAAATGAATTCAAAGAGGAACATTACCGCCGGATAAAATATGCCAATGAGCACTTCGGCAAAGATTCGCCTGAGCCCGGGTGGCGAACTGATATGGGGAGAATTTATATCATTTTGGGCGAGCCTCAATATACAGAAAAATATGAAAACCTCTATGATCTTTATCCGACGGTGATTTGGTTTTATCAAGGGATGGCCGAATACGGGCTACCAAATGCTTTTTCGGTAGTATTCTATAAGCCCAATGGAAATGGCGAATACCAGCTATATTCACCAATAAAGGATGGTCCGCAGAAATTAATGCCTCATTACAGCGGGGATATGACTGATTATGCTCAAGCTTATCAGGCTCTAACTGAGGTAGAGCGTAATGTAGCAAATGTGTCTTTAAGTTTGATTGAAGGAGAACCCCTGGTGGAATTAAGGCCGACCATGGCTTCGGATATTTTGCTTTATCAGAGAATCCCGAATGCTCCTATTTACAAAGTTAAAGATACTTATGCCGATAAACTACTTCACTATAAAGATATAATTGAAGTCGAATATTCAGCTAACTACATTGACAGCGATGCTCTGGCCAGTGTTTATCGTTCACAGGATGGAATTTATTATGTTCATTATTTAATAGAACCCAAAAAATTATCTCTGGAAAAAAATGGCGAAAATTATCAAACAAGCCTGGAAATAAATGGAATTGTAACTGACCTTGATAACCAGCAAGTATATCAGTTCAATCGAAGAATTCCACTCAATTTAACCGAAGATCAGGTGGCTAAAATAAAAGATCGATTGATGAGCTTCCAAGATGTTTTTCCTCTGGTTCCAGGGAAGTATAAGTTGAGTATTTTGCTAAAGAATTTTGTTTCTAAGGAATTTACCTCGTTTGAAACTAATTTGAATATACCAGAGGAAGGCTTACAGATAAGCCCTCTTCTTCTGGCTAACAGATTAACCCGTAGTACTCAGTACCGTGGGTTGAATAAGGCATTTCTCCTGGGTGATTGGCAATTTGTTCCTTCACCGCGTAATGATTTTGCAGTTGATGATACTCTTTATGTTTTCTTCCAGCTCTGGGGCTTAACTCCAGAACTCAAGCAAAAAGGTATTCTTAATTATGATCTGGTCAGAGAAAATGGTGAAAAAGTAAAATCTTTCTCCAAAAAGATTTCTGATTATTCTGACCAAAACGTTTTTTACGAAGCCATCCCCCTCCAGGGGCTAACTCCCGCTAATTATCTAATGACGGTCAGTCTGGTTGATGAGAATGGAAACGAAATACTCAGCCAGAAAGAGAACTTCTTTATCAGCCATCTGAGCAGCTTATCCCGTTCCTGGGTAATGACCCAGCCTCAGGAAGGAAGCAATTCAGCCGAAATCCAGCATGCCTTAGGTATTCAATATTGGAATAAGAAAGAGATTGACAGAGCAAAAAAGTATTTAGAAATAGCTTACCGCCTTGACCCCTCACAACCGGCTTACGCTCTTGATTTTTGCCGCCTGCTTTATACTGAGAAGCAGTATCAGAATGTTTTGGCCGTAGCTGCGCCTTTTGTTAATAACCAACAAAATTATGATTTTCTGGAAGTATTGGGGAAGTCGTCTCAAGCCCTGAATAAATATGAAGAGGCCATTAATTATTACAAACAATATCTGAGCCATTTCGGAACAAACATCAACATTTTAAATGCTATTGGTGAATGTTATTTCCAGCTTGGAGAATATGATGAAGCTCTCTATGCCTGGGAAAGGTCTCTGCAGTTAGAGCCCGATCAGGAAAAAATAAAGGCTCAGATCAAAACAATTAAGGAAAAAAAGCCGGTAAAAAAATGAGCCGGTTTTTTCGAAAGATGCGAATGGAGGTAAGGATGAAAAAGAAATATCTTAAGTTTTTGTTGACTCTGGTAGCTATACTTATATTCAGTCATAATCTATTATTGGCTCAGGCCGGCCGCGGAATTGGCCGCTTGGGCGGGGTAGTATTGGATGAGCAGGATAAGCCAATCGTTGGAGCCAAGTTGGTGTTAACTTTTATTCAGGAAGCTGCAGGCGGTTTAAAACTGGAGGCAACGACTAACAAAAAAGGAGAATGGTCTTTTATTGGTCTTGGTTCCGGGAAGTGGGCTCTCTCCGTTTCAGCTGAAGGGTATTCTCCTATAAGCCAGGAAGTTACAGTCAGCCAGCTGGAAAAAAATCCCAGAATAACCATCAAGTTAAAAAAGGCTACCGGGGGGACTTCTATTATCCAGGATGAATCCTCTCTTAAGCTTCTGGATGATGGCAACGCTTTTTATAAAGATGGTAAATATGATACTGCCTTGGCTATGTACCAGCAATTTTTAGAAAAAAATCCCAGTGCTTATCAGGTGATGCTGAATATTGGAGATTGCTACCGGGAGAAAGGCGACCTGGACAAAGCTCTGGAGATTTATAATCAGGTTCTCGAAAAAGCCAAGACTGACCAGGCTCTGGGCGTTACTATAACGGCTAAAACCCTGGCTGCCATCGGGGCAGTTTATCTCAAAAAGAATAATCTGGAAGAAGCTACTAAATATTTTAAACAATCTGTGGATACGGCTCCGCAGGATGAAGTGGTGGCCTTTAATGTTGGTGAAGTTTTCTTTTCCAATCAACAACTGGATGAAGCCCAGAAATATTTTGAGTTAGCTGCTTCCATTAAACCCAGCTGGCCTGATCCTTATCTTAAACTTGGTTATGTTTTTCTCAATAAAAATGATATCCCTAAGGCCATTGAAAATTTTGAAAAATTCCTGAAGCTCGAACCCCAGGATTCACCAAGGGTAGCCATGGTGCAGCAGATTCTCCAGGCTATAAAAAAGTAAAAGTCAAAAAGCAAAGGCACTTATAAAAGGGCTCTTGGGGAAAAATTAATCGGGTCTAAGTATAGTTTTCCAGGCCTGATTAAAGGAAGTCAGTATGAGCAAAAAGAAAAAGAAAAAAAGGGCCAGCGAGCAGAAGAAAGAAATTGCTGGAAGTCTATCCAGAGGAACCCAGGCCCTTTCTTCCAAGGAAAATTCAAAGGACGAATTTTCAGGCAGGAAAGCGACAAAAAGGCCCGGAATATTCCTTCCGGTTTTCATTGCCCTGATTGTCATTGGAGTAATAGTAATTTCCGGGTTTTTTGTTCTCAAAGCTAAAAACCCCCGGGTTAGTTTGAAAGGGGCGTCTTCCTTTAACCTTTTGCTGATTACTCTTGATACTACTCGAGCTGATCATCTTGGGTGCTACGGCTATAAAGGAGCCAGAACCCCTAATCTTGATCGTCTGGCTGGCGAGGGTATTCGATTCAGCAAAACTTATTGCCCGGCCCCCCTGACTCTGCCCTCTCATACTTCAATTCTAACCGGGCTCAATCCTGCTACTCATGGAGTAAGAAATAACGGCCATTATTTATCTCCAGAAGTAAGAACTATTACTGAATTCTTGAAAAGCCAGGGTTACAAAACAGCGGCTTTTGTTTCCTCTTTTTCAGTTGACTCTCGCTTTGGGCTGGATAGAGGCTTTGAAATTTATGATGATAATTTCCAGCCTCAGCTTCCATTTAAAACAATGAATGCCGAACGCCGGGCGGAGGATACTTTTAGTCGTTTTGCCAGCTGGCTGGAAAATAACTGGAAAAATAAATTTTTTTGCTGGGTTCATTATTATGATCCTCATCTTCCTTATGATCCACCATCTCCCTTTAAGGAAGAATTTCGAGACCGCCCTTATGACGGCGAAATTGCCTATGTAGATGTTTATGTGGGCAAGATACTTCAGGCCTTAAGCGAAAAGGGCTTGCTGAATAAAACCATTATAATTGTTGCCGGTGACCACGGGGAAGGATTGGGCGAAAAGTGGGAAAGAGGTCATGGAATTTTTCTTTATGAGGAAACGGTAAGAGTACCTTTAATTTTGTGGAATAAAAATATTTTCCAGCGTCCTGCTGTGATAGAAACTGAAGTTCGCTTGATTGATATAGCCCCCACTGTTTTAGAGCTGGCCGGACAGCCCGAGGAAACAAAAAAAATGCAGGGAAAAAGCCTTCTTCCGGTCTTGCAGCATAAGGAAAAAAGAGACCGCGAAGTTGTCATTGAAACTTTTTTCCCCAGAGAAAACTTTGGCTGGTCAGAGCTGGTGGCTCTGGTTTCTGGCCGCTGGAAATACATTCAGGCACCACGACCGGAACTTTATGATCTTCAATCTGACCCGGAAGAAAGAAAAAATCTGGTTGAATTTTCTTCAGAAAAAGCTTCGGAAATGAAAAACAGGCTTCAACAATTTCTTCTGGCTGAGAATAAGCGCACTGGAAAAAGCACAGGTTCCCCCGAAACAAAAGCAGAAGATGTGGAAAGACTTCGTTCTCTGGGTTATTTGAATTTTGCTCCAGCCCGGCCAGGTTCTAATTATCCCGATCCCAAGGAAAAGATTGATTTACTTCGGATGATTCAACAGGCTCAAATGTATGAATATGAAGAAAATTATGCTCAGGCTGAAGAAATTTATTCCAGGATTTTAGAAGAAATTCCTGATTCTCCTTCCAGTTATGTTAGTTTGGCCATTGCCCAGGCCAGGCAGAAAAAATTGGAGGCAGCTATAGAGACCCTGAAAAAAGGATTAAGGCGGCTTCCCGATTCAGAAATATTGATGGTCCGTTTAGGACATACTTATCTTATCAGCGGGAAGGTTCAGGAAGCTTTTGAAACTATGCGCCGCGTCTTAGAAATAAATCCTAAAAATGTTGATGCTTTGACAGTTTGTGCTGGAGTACTGGACACAGCCGGTCAGAAAGAAGAAGCCCGTTCCTACTACCAAAGAGCGCTGGCTATTGAGCCGGAAAGTAAATTTTTGCGGATGAGCTATGCTGGCAACCTGGCTTCCAGTGGTAAACTGGCTGAAGCCGTGGAAATTTACAAAAAATTAATTGATGATTTTCCTGATGAGCAGGCCTTCTACCAGTATTGCGGAATTGCCTATTCTTATTTGGGCGACTACAGCCAGGCAATTTTTTATCTGCGGCAGGCAATAGCCCTCAAGCCTACACCTGTTGGCTTTTTCAACCTGGCGGTGGCTTATGAAAAAAGTGGTGACCTCAGGAATGCTGTAAAATATTTTCGAACTTATCTGGAAAATTCCGGAGGAGATAACCCTAAAAGCATTGCCCAGGCCCGGTCTGAGCTGAGCAAATTAGAAAAGCAATTGGGGGAGTGATAGAAGAATCATTTCAGGGCAATAAACTATCAGTAATTTTTAACCAGTATTAGCCCCTTAAAAGTTCCTTTATTTCTACAATATTTGCCTTCAACCAGTTCAGGGCAGAAACAATCATAAAATAAAAAACCCGCCTCCCCTCTCGGGGGAAGGCGGGTTTAAATAGTCTAAGCTATGTCCTGCTTAGAAAGAGAATCTGAATCCTATTCTGGTTGACCAGGTGCCAAACCTATTGGTCCACATCCCGAAAGCCGGGTTCGGTGGATAGGGCGCGTCGCTATTGGCAATTCTATTGTTGAGGTCCTGTTTCAAAGTTCCATTGAGGAATTCCCAGTCTTCAGCAAAAATTGAGTTTCTATTCAGCGTATTATTTATTGCAGTAATGGATTTGGTATTGGTTACATTGTTAATCTGGAAGTTAATGGCGGCTGAATATTTACCACCAAAGTGCAGGGTATATTCAAGATAGAGATCAGCCCAGACATTCCAGGGCAGACGGCCAAGATCACCATAGCCATAGGGATACATATAGGTATTGTTAATGTTGAGCCAGCTACTCCTGGGGAAACCGCTTCTGGCATAAGCAGTAATACCAACGGTCAGGCCGAAGGGGAAGGCATAAGAACCATAGGCTTTAATGTAGTGAGTTCTGTCCTGAGGAAGCGGTCCACTGAGAACTTTTCCATCAATCGTGTATTCCATAAACCAGTAGTCCCAGTACCTTTCTACGTTGGGTGAATTACGTCCATTTTCATCAGGCGAACTTAAGCCACCGTAGTTTCCTGTAATACGGCTTAAGGTGTAATTAATTCCGCCCTGCCAGTTGTTGCTGAACCTTTTTTCTAAGGAAACATTCATCCCATAATATTCTCTCTTGGCTTTCGGTTCAGGCCAGTAATTATAAGTGATGCCAGTATTGGGATCAGTTACGGTATCGGCAAATTTACCGCCCTGGGATTCAGGTCGAGACCAGCCATATCCGGGGTTAGTGATGTAATAAACCTCAGAATTCATGCCAGTCTCGGGATCTCTTACATAGACACCCACGTCTTCGATAGTTCTAATCAGGTGTTTCTGAACAAGACGAACAGAGAGAGAGACATTTTCCATCAGCTTCTTTTCTACACCAAAGCTGATTTCTCTCTGAGCCACAGGTTTTAAACCGGGGTCAACAGTATTAAAAGAGACCTCGCGGTAGTTAATGCTTCCTGCATAAGTATTATTATTTTTCTGGCTCGCAGCGTCATTGATAAGTCCGCTGGCAGCAATCTTGGTCCAGTCGGGATCCTGGAGAGCGTAGTAGTCAGATATCCACTTGAATCCACCAAAAGCGCCTTCAGCCATATACAGCTTCATAACATCGTAGTAAATACCGAAGCTGGCAAAAACCTTGAGGCTGGAATCTCCAAAAACATCATAAATAGCTCCGACTCTTGGAGCCAGTTTATCACCAAAACCGAACTTGATTGGCTTCACTTTGGCCAGGTTGGGATCGGTCGTAGCGAAAGAGGGGATGTACTCAGATTCGGTTCTCAATCCGAAGTTAATAGTTAAATGGTTGTTGATCGTCCAGGAATCCTGAGCATAAAGTGCCCAGTTATTAGAATGAATATTCCAGTAGTAACCATAGGGAGAAGTGAAGCTGCTTCTAACCATATAGTAGCCATAGTAACCATAATAAGGATTTGGAGAACCATCAGGCAGGGTTTGTGGCGCACCGGCGCCAACGGGGAATCCCAGCCCGGTGAAAGTACGGCCAAAATAAAGGTTGACTAATGGATGGGGAATGGTCTGATTGACATTTTCATGGAGATAAATCCATTGAGCTCCAGCTTTAATAGCATGTTCACCAAAGAAATTGGTGTAGTAGGTAACATCAAAATTGTTGCTTATCTTGTCGTAAAGCCTCTTTTTATAGTCCCAGGCAGTGGTATAGTTGTACCAGCCAGTGTTGTGGAGGAGCTGAGGATTTGCTACATAGAATGGGTCGTTCGCAACATAGCTAACATTAGCATTCCCTACTGAAAAATAATACATTGTATGATCCGGTGCTTTAACTCCCGGCTTATTCTGATTTTGCTGATGCCAGCCGCCTCTTAAGCTTAAAAGCAGGTTGTTTTTCACAGTATAATCAATAGTATAAGCTGCTGTCCAGTTAGGGTAGCTGTAACCATATTTATACCATTCGCTTGTAGGATTGCTTACACCGTTAATGTCGGGGATGTTTCCTCTATAGCTATAGAAGTTATTAACATAGCTGGCTGATACTCTTAAACCAGTGATGGGGGCTGCTGTTAATTTTATGGAGCCATTCCATTCATGGTTTTTATTGACAAACTGGTACCATGGTCCCTGTCTATGATTGAAATCTCTTAGGGCAATTGTCTGGTAAAATACGGGGTCAAGCGAACCAAAGAACCATAATCTGTCTTTAATTATATAACCACCAAGGCTGAAAATGCCTTCAGCCCGCCAGTAGTTATCCCGGTTATGTCCGCCGTTGAAATAGAGGTCATCATCATTTACATATTCAAATAAGTCATAAGTATAAGGATTTTCACGTAAGTAATCCCGGGCTTTGCCCTGCATCCAGAGTTTGTTGTTATTATAGTAGGCCATCACATCGCCGTGGAAGGTGTTTCCGCCAGAACGGGTGATAACATTAACCACGCCGCCCATAGACCCACCAAATTCGGCGTTATAACCGGAAGCAGTGACTTTAACCTCGTCAACCAGCTCCAGCACCACGTTTTGAGCTCTTGTCCCGAGATGAATGTTGGTAACATCGGCACCATCTACATACCACATATTCTCAGTTCCGGTAGCACCGTCAACAGACAAACCGCCCGTAATGCCTTCATTCTGGACACCAGGAATGGTGCTGATTAGTGAATCGAAAGAACGACCACGAGGAAGAGCCATAAAAGTTTCCTTGGTCATAACCTGGCCTTTGACCGTGCTCTTGACATCGATGAGTGGGCTCTGACCAACAACAGTTACCTGCTCTTCGATAGCGGCTGGTTCCATAGTGACGTTAATTACCAGAGTTTGAGATAACTCCAGGACTACATCCTTTCTAACAAGAGTTTTAAAACCCTGAAGGGAGTAGGTTATTTCATAAGTTCCGGAAGGAAGAGCCATCAACCTATAGGTGCCAGTAGCATCAGTCACCGTGGCCGCTTTTCCGACCAATTTGGGGCTGGTGGCTTCAACCGTTACACCAGGAAGGGGGTTACCCTGGTCATCCACGACCTTACCAGTAATTTTCCCTTCTGGCATAATCTGGCTAAAAGCCGTTCCCCCCGCTAAAAAGACAAGAATTAAAGCGAGAACGACAATTTTACCTTTCATTCGATTTCATTCTCCTTTCGAATGATTTTTAAACCCTTCACCCTGAGATGGTTAAAACAAAACCATCCCGCCCTTAGACCTTTAAAGACCATTATTTTTCCGCTAAACTCTCACCTCCTCACATAGAAATTTCAAAATTTTAAATCAATAAAAACAATCGGCAACCATCAGCTCAGTTAATAAATATTAGCAAATTTTGTGCCAACTTTAATTTTTTATATCTTATTTATTTTCAATAAGATAATTTAACAGAAAAAATAACTTATTCTATTTTTTGGATTTAAATTCAATTTATTGGATAACGCTTAATCAAACTAAAAAAAAGAGTGGGCGATAGAGGATTTGAACCTCTGACTTCTACCGTGTGAAGGTAGCACTCTGCCACTGAGTTAATCGCCCAGACGCTAAAAATAATACAAATTTCAGACTTTATTTTCAAGTATTCAGCCTAAAAAATCATAGCTTCCTGAGTTTTAATTTCGACCGAAACATAACTCCTGTCCGGCGGCTGCATTTATTGCCTGGCTGCTTTTATCTTCAATCTCGGCCGATAAAAATAATTTGACAGACCTGATTTTTAGTTTTATAAATTAATCAGCGGTAAAAATATGGGTATAAAGCGTTGCCCCTACTGTCGGGCCTTAATCAGTGATGAAGACCAATATTGCAAAAATTGTGGTACCCAGCTACTCTTTCCGGAAGATGAAGATCTTGAAGAAGAGATCCCGGGTGAAAAAATATTAGAAGATGACCGGCATCAAGAAACTACTGAAAATCTGGTAGAAGAAGGAGCTGATGAAACCCGGGAGGAGGAGAATTTAGAGGAACGTTCTTCCGAATTATCTGAGGGAGTGGATACAGAAGAAATTATGGAGGAAATAAATGAGGAAGAAAAAGATAAGGAAGAGGAAGTAATTCTGGTTGAAGATGAGGATAAATTAGAAAAAACTGGTTTTTCCCTGGAAGAGAGATTGCCCTTTCCAGAGGAAAAAAATCCCAGCGCAACACCAGACGATTCAGAAAATTTAGAAACCGGGGCTTCTAACAAAGCAGAAATAATAACCGAAAATCTGGAAGAAAAAAAAGAAGGTCTAATTTCTAAAAAAGAAGAAGCAGAAACTTCGAGTGCGCCCGTTTCCTCAGTCACAGAGAAAAAATATGGTCCAGTAACTCAGATTCTGGAGGAATTCAGAGCCAAAGAAGAAGTAGAATTGAAAGGCTCGCAGGAGGAGAGCAAACCTGGCCTGGTGACCCAGTTGGTAAAAGAGCTGGGAATTGAAAAAGAAGAAAAGAAAAAGGAAGAAAAGAAAAAAGAGAGTGGAAAGGAGACAATTCCTTACACTTTTAAAACGGAGGAGCTGGAAAAAATCGATCCGACCATTGAAATGGGAAAAAGACAGGTGGAAGATTTTCTTGAGATACTGGAAGAAAAAGAAAGGGAAAGGAGAAAAGAAAGTTACGAACAGAAAAATAAAAGTGAAGAAAGCAGTGAAGAGCCCGGCTGGATAAAAAATGTTACCCAGGCCGAACTTCAGACCGGTTCTGCTGAACTTATAGATGCCATGGGAAAAAAGGAGGCCAAGGAGGAAAAAATTGAGATAGTTGATACTGAGACCGGTGAAGAATGGGAAGAAGAGATTTCTTCTGAACCGACCATGGGGTTTCCAGAAAAAGTTACCCGAAGTGAGCTTGAACTGGAAAAAGAAGAGTTTCGGGAGGGAGAAAATATGGGGATTGAAGATGAGCTGAAGGAAGAAGAAAGTGAAGAGGAGACGGTTGAGGACTATATTTTAAAAGATGATTCTGATGTTCCCCAGAGTGAGGAGCAGAGCCGGGTAGAATTGAAAACAGGCGATGAAAAGGAAGTAGCTCCGCTTAGTTTTAAGAATTTTATTAAAGCCAAGATTTTTGATCTTCTTTTTATAATAATGTTCTGGCTGATTTCTGCCTGGTTAGTAGCCAGATCAATGGAGGCAACTATATTTAAATTATTTGATGTTGCTTCTACCCATTTGCTGATTTTCCTCTTGATTCTGACAGCCATTTACTTTTTCCTTTTTTACTTTTTCCTCGGAGAAACCTTGGGGGATCGTCTTTTTCGGGAAGAAGAGGAAAACTGGAAAGATTGATAGTTTTGCTTATTAAGATTATCAGTCTTGTTTATTAATTATTTGAATTAAAAGTAAGCTGTGGTTTTCGGTTGATGATTTTAAGTTGTTAACCTCTAAAATCTGAACAAAATTAAGTTTAATTTATCCTGGTTTAAAATGAAAAAAATAATAAGCGCTTCCCGGAGGACAGATCTGGTAGCTTTTTATCCTCAATGGTTAGCCCGAGTTCTTGAGGCCGAAGAGGTGACAGTTGTTTGGCCGGGGAGAAAATTAAGGCAAAAAATAAGTCTTGCTCCCGATGATGTTCATACTCTGGTTCTCTGGTCTAAAAATTTCGAGCCGCTTATAAAAAATAAATTTGGCCTGCTGGATTTAATTAAAAAATATGCTCAGGTTTACTTTCATTTCACCCTAACCGGTTTAGGGGGGAGTTTTCTGGAAAGCGCTGCCCCGCCACCAGAAAAAGCTTTTGCTCAACTTCCAGCCTTGCTGAAGATAGCAGGTTCACCAGAACGTCTTTCCATCCGCTTTGATCCCATCATTTTCTGGTATGAGAATGGGTGTCTTAAAAGCAATCATAATTTCTTTCCTGAGCTGGCCAGAATAATTAAGAGCCTGGACATCAGAACTATTAAATTCAGCTTTACCCAGTGGTATAAAAAAGCGATAAGAAGGGCCGAAAAAGCTAATTTAAAGTTCTATGAGCCAACCTTTGAAGAAAAAAAGAAGATCGTTTCCGAGCTGGTAGAAGTTGCTTCTGCCTTTGACTTAAGGCTCTGGAGCTGCAGTCAGCCAGAAATTGCCAGGCTTCCGGGCATCAGCCCTTCCGCCTGTATAGATGGACGACTTCTTTCCGAGCTGCATCCCACTCGGGAACCGGCTTCTATTATCAAAGATAAAACTCAGCGAAAAGATTGTCTTTGCACTGAATCGGTAGATATCGGTAGCTATGCTCAGGCCTGTCCTGCTGCCTGTATTTACTGTTATGCCAATCCACGGCTGAATCTCCATTTTTTGTGAACTTTCAGCTTTACTTGTTTAATTTAAAACTCGGAAATAAAAGAAAGAACGAGCGGTTAAAATTAGGGGAAAAAGGCTTAAATTCCCAGGGATAATCTTTCAGCCAAAGCTGAAGGCAAGCCAGCTTCCAGGATTTTTTTCTGAGCAGTTTCAATGTCATACTCTACTCTGAAAAATTTAATTTTCTCAGCTTGAGAATCATAAATGGCATAGGCTGCTCGTGGGTCGCGGTCTCTGGGCTGGCCCACTGAACCTGGATTGATTAAATATCGGGCTCCTTTTTCCAGTCTAATTTCAAAAGGATTTTGCTGGATAAAAGTTCCTTCTATGGTTTTTTCTTTTTCCACATAAACGAAGGGGAAATGGGTATGGCCAAAAAAACATAGGGGTGTGTCAAAATAGGATGAAGCTTCAGCAGCATCAAATTCTCCGAATATATAATAATCTTCATCGAAAGGGGCACCATGACAGATAGTAATTTTCTTATGAACTACCAGGGGAGTTTTGGGCAGTGAGGATAGATATTTTAAAAACCTTTTTTGAAGAGCCGCTCTGGTCCACTCAATTCCAGCGGCGGCAATGGGATTAAATGTCTGAATAGAATCCAGCCCGCATACAGCTTTATCGTGATTACCTCTAACCATAAAGAGATGTTTTAGGGAAGAAATTTTCTGAATGACTTCATTGGGTGAAGCGCCGTAGCCAACCAGATCTCCCAGAAAAAGATAATAATCAATTTTCTTTTTTTTAGTTGCTTCCATTACCGCTTCCAAAGCTTCCAGATTGCCGTGAATGTCAGAAAAAATGAGATAACGCATCAGTTGAGGCTCCGGATAGAATTAAAGAGCTGGTCAGCAAAATAAGAACTGCGGACTAATGGACCAGCCACCACTTCTTTAAAGCCCAGTTCCAAAGAAAACTGCCGCCACTTGATGAATTCTTCAGGGGTATAATAACGAACAACGGGAGCATGCCGGGGGGAAGGCTGAAGGTATTGACCGATAGTCAGAAGCTTGCAACCACTTTCTCTCAGGTCTCTTAAAGCCAGCTTTAAATCCTCATCTTTTTCCCCCAGTCCGACCATTAATCCGGATTTAGTTATCGCTCCAAATTGGCTGGCTCTCTGCAGAAGATTCAAGGAGCGATAATAATTGGCTTCAGGGCGGTTTATTTTTGGATAAATGTTGACCGTGGTCTCCAGATTATGGTTGAGCACATCAGGCCCGGCTTTTAGAACCTGGAGTAAAGGTTCTTCTTTCCCCTGAAAATCTGGGATTAAAACCTCCACCCGGACATCTGGAATATTTTTTTTAATTAGTTTAATCGTTTGAGCGAATATTCCGGCTCCGCCATCTAACAAATCATCTCTGGTAACCGAAGTTATCACCACATAACGAAGTTGCATTTCTTTGACAGCTCTGAAAACTGCTTCCGGTTCCTCTTCATTTACCGGCAGTGGTTTTCCTTTTTTTACCGCGCAGAAAGCACAATTTCTGGTACAGACATCCCCCAGGATAAGAAAAGTGGCTGTCTTTCTCTCCCAGCATTCACCGATATTGGGGCAATGAGCACTCTCGCAGATGGTATGTAAACCTTCTTTTTTCAGCAGTTGATGTACCTGAAAATAATTAGAATGCGACGGTAATTTTACTTTAAGCCAGTCTGGCTTTTTTAAATAATTCAACCCCGTTAACTCTTTCCTGTTTTTTTGGGGAAAAGAAGACTTTCCTCGTCAGAAGGCTTAGTACTCGAACTCGCGTTCTCTTTTCATCCGCCGGCGCATTCTTTTTCGCGCTTGTGCTTCTTTCAGCCGGCGCCTCTCTCCGGGCTTGAGATAGACCGAGTGCTTCTTAATTTCTTTGATAATTGCTTCCTGCTGAACTCTTCTTTTAAACCGTCTCAGAGCTGATTCTAAACTTTCTCCCTCTTCGACCACAACAAAAGCCACTAAACTTCACCTCCTTACATCTGGAAAGTCATTGATTTTATACTTGATTATCTTTGATTTGTCAAGAACTCTGAAGCTCGTTTCGGACTCGGGCACCAGCTTTTTTAATTAGAGCCTTAGCTCCGATAACCATCGGGTCAATGAGAGGAACAGTAACATTTTTCTGGGTAAGAACCAGAGGAATTTCGGTGCAACCGGCAATTAAAGCTTCAGCTCCCTGCTCCAGGAGTTCCTTACAACCAGCCAGCAGCAAACGGCGTGGTCCGACCCCTGTGAATCCGGCCTTTATTCCTTTTTTACCGTAAATGGCTTCCATAATTTTTTTCTGACCGCTGTTTCCAGGAATCAGTACCTGAATATTTCGAGTTTGGAAAGCCTTTAGAAAAATCCCGGTGGCTATCGTTCCTTCTGTGGCCAGCAACCCGACTTTTTTTATCTGAGGGAAAGTTAATTTAGTCCAGTTAGCAGTTTCTTCAATCAGACTGATTATCCTGCTTCTGGTATGCTTTTTAAGCTGGGGCAAAAAATAATGAGCGGTCATACAGGGTATAGCTATTAGCCTGGCTCCTGCTCTTTCTAACAAATTGAGCCCCTCAATCAGGTAGGGAATAGGGCTTTCTCCTCCATAAAGAATAGCTTTGGTCCGGTCGGGAATCTGAGGATAATTTAAGACTATAATTTTCAAGTGCTCCTGATCCTCAGCCGCAGCCGTGTTTTTAATAATCAATTCAAAGAACCTGACAGTGGCTTCTGGGCCCATTCCTCCCAATAGTCCAATGGTCTTGGTTAAAGTCGTCTTTTTCGATTTAGCTAACATTTTTCAGTTTCTCCAGAATTGGTTTAAGAGTTTCCAGCGGCAAAGGTTCGGCTTTATGACCGTCTCTGCCTTCAACCCTGGTCGCCTTAAAAAGAGAATTCAAAATGGCTTCCTCTGAAGCTTCAGCCGCAGCCTGAAACAAGGGAGTCATTGCTTCATTGCGCAGGACTTCAATTTTCTGGGTTAGGTCTTTGCTGCTGTGGGGATAGCGAACCTGCACCGCTGTGGAGAAAGCCAGAGCATAATCTCCACTTCCATTAGAATAAAAGCCGCCTGTTCGGGCAATACCTAAAAGTGCCCTTTTTGCTAACCGCTGGAGATTACGACTATCAAGAGGAGCATCAGTGGCAACAATGATCATACAGGAGCCCGAGTCCTGAGCCTGTTTTTGAACTTTCCCCTCTTCTGCCTTTTTCTTAAGCCAGCTCTCGACTGGTAAGCCCTGAATCTGAAGCACCCCGCCAAAATTGGTTTGAACCAGAATTCCCACAGTATAGCCGCCAAGATTTTCGGGAAGCTTTCTGGAAGCCGTTCCAATTCCACCTTTAAAATGGAAACAAATTGTACCGGTACCAGCCCCTACGGAGCCTTCTTCTACCGGCCCCACAGTTGCTTTTTGAATTGCTTCCAGTACATCTTCTTTTCTGACAGCTCTGGCCCTGATGTCGTTTAACCAGCCGTCATTGGTTTCACCAACTACCGGGTTAACGGATTCCACCTTTTCGTTGCCTGGAAGAGAAAGGATATAATCTATGAGCGCCTCAGCGGCTGTGGGAACACTTAGAGTATTGGTCAAAATAATGGGCGTTTCTAAATAACCAAGTTCTTCCACCTGAGTTGAACCCATTAATTTGCCGAAGCCATTAGCTACACAAATTCCTGCAGGCACTTTTTCTTGAAAGATATTCCCGCTGTGAGGAATGATGGCGGTGACGCCTGTTCGAATGTTTTCCCCTTTGATGATAGTTTTATGACCCACTTTAACTCCCGGCACATCAGTTATGGCATTGAGAGGACCTGGTTCCATCACCCCGATTTTTAGACCGAATTCTCTGACCCTGGGCCTGACCTCTCGGCCATAGAGCAGAGTAGCGAGCAATAAATTAATAATTAAGTAAAGAATCAGCCAATTTCTCATCTGCTTGCTTCTCCTCTTTGTTTTCTATTTGTCTTCATTTTTGGATGAAGGAATAGCTAAAAGTAAAATTAAAAAAAATTCTCATGCCAGATATAAGTTGGTCAAAAGCTTCAATTTATTTTATATCTTTTTTTCCTCCAGATAAAACCTGAATGAAACGGACTTGGCTTTTTAATTTCCAGACAGCGCCCAATTAAAAAACATTGAATTTCGGCTTGAAATTAATTTTTGTTTTTGAGACCAAAAAAGTTTTTTGTAGATAAAATTTGAAAATTAATGATATTAAGGGTTGATTATTATTTTGGGGTAAACTATAAAAAGATAATAAATGAGCGAAAAGAAAAATTATTTAACCATAGAAAGGCTGAATAAGATTCCCTGGTTGATTCACGGTTTCGGCCTGGCCGGTTTTCAATCACAAGAGCTAAAAGCAGAAAGTGGGTTGAATTATTTTGAACCAGTAGAAATGAGCCAGCAGCATTCAGCCCGGGTTTTGTTTATAGAAAATTTTCCAGCTCATAAGCTTTCCGGGGATGGTCTAATAACCGCGGCTTCCGGTCTTCTTCTTATAATCAAAACAGCAGATTGTCTCCCAATTTTTTTGATAGATTTAGAGAACCAGGCAGTGGCGGCCATTCATTGCGGCTGGCGGGGGACTGCCCAGAAAATTGTAATTAAAGCTTTCGAACTGATGCAGCAAAAATTTAACAGCCAGGCCAGGAATATGTTGGCTGCCCTTGGCCCCTGTATCGAGAAAAATTGCTATGAGGTGGGAAATGAAGTCCTCAAAATTTTTACTCAGGCTGGATTTCCTGTTGATTTATTTTTTCGGCCCGTTCGAATAGCTGATAAGTTTTTGTTAGACCTGAGAGGAACCAACTACTGGCTTCTTTCCAGGGTTTTGGGAATTCCAGAAGAAAATATCCTGCAGAAAAATCTATGTACTTTCTGTCATCCGGGGCTTATTTCTTACCGCCGCAATAAAGAGCAGAAAGAGCGTCTTATAAACTTTATCGGAATTAAAAAATAGGTCCTTCCGACTTTTAAATGGGTAAACTCGGAGAATCATAACTCTCAATGAGCGAATAGAGGACTCAACGATGAAGGTTTTAAAAGATGGTCGGAGAGGAACGTTCTGTATTTTGTTGATATTTCCTCAATTGGCTTCATTTTCGATGAGTTGGCCAAGATTCAACTTAGGTTTAAGGAACCAGGAATCTCTCATTTTTACCCACAGTATAGCCGGGTGAGCCAAAAAATAAAATAAATAAAAAAATAAATAAAAAGTAAAAGTAAATCAGCCTTTTATAATCAATCTAATATTATAATCATTATAAAGTTAATTTTTAATAAAAAATAGCCATTAACGAGCTAAGAGTCGATTTATACAGAATACAGAAAATACTTTTACCGATCTTTCAGGTTGAGCAGCGTTTGGAAACAATTGATTTTGAATTTTTTTTAAATTAAGATATCTCTAAATGATTTTTGGAACTTATTTCTTTTTAAGGAGCAGGTTTTATGGATATTAAAGAGAAAGCAGTTGGTGAGGTAGAAATACCAGGCGTTCCAATATTTAAAAGAGGAAAGGTCAGAAATGTTTTTGATCTGGGAGATAAGCTGCTTATTGTGGCCACGGACAGAATTTCAGCCTTTGACTTTGTTTTGCCTTCTTTGATTCCTTATAAAGGCAAGGTCCTTACTCAGATTTCAAGATTCTGGTTTGATTACACCACTCTAATCTGTCCCAATCATATGATATCAACCGAAATTTCTGATCTTCCATCTGATTTCCAGCCTTACGCCGGCCTTCTGGAAAAACGCTCTATGCTGGTCAAAAAGACCAAAGTCGTCCCGATAGAATGCGTCGTCCGGGGTTATTTGTCTGGTTCTGGCTGGAAAGAATATCAGGAAACAGGGAAAATTTGCGGTATCAAGCTGCCCAAAGGCCTTCAGGAATCATCCCGCCTGGATGAACCAATATTCACCCCCTCTACTAAGGCCGATGTCGGTCATGATGAAAATATTACATTTAAGGAAATGGAGAGAATCACCGGTTCAGAACTGGCGGAAAAAATCAGGGAAGTCAGCCTGGAACTTTATAAGCGGGCCTCTCTTTATGCTGTTTCCAAAGGAATTATTATAGCTGACACCAAATTCGAGTTTGGTTTGGATGAAAATGGAGAACTGATTCTTATTGATGAGCTTTTTACTCCAGATTCCTCCCGATTCTGGCCTCTATCTACCTATGCTCCTGGTAAATCACAGCCCAGTTTAGACAAGCAGTATGTTCGTGATTATCTTATCAGCACAGGTTGGGACAGGAAGACTCCACCTCCTCCGCCCCTGCCTGAAGAAATTATTGAGCAAACTTCCAAGCGCTACTTAGAAATATATCGTTTACTGACTGAAAGAAACGATTTGCCTTGATGGAGCAGGTATGACTGAAGGCCTGGTTGATCTTCATATTCACTCTAATTTTAGCTGCGACGGAGATTTTTCGCCTGAAGAATTAGTCAGAATGGCTCAGAAGCAGAAGTTTCGGGCTATGGCTATAGCCGACCATGATACAGTTGAGGCTTATCCCCAGGCCATTCAAATCGGAAAAGAATGGGGAATTGAAATCATTCCCAGCATCGAGGTGACCACTATTTTTGATTCCAGAGAATTTCATCTGTTACTGCCTTTTGTTGATTGGGAAAGTGAAGCTATTCATTATATCATCAGCAAAATGGAAAGCTCACGGCTTGAAGAAGCTCAGGCCAGAGTACAGCGGCTTAAGGAAAAAGGAATAGAGATCACCTGGGAAGAAGTTGAGGAAAAGTGTGGCGGGATCCCGCCTCTCGGAGTGAAAATTGCTCAGATAGTGCTGGACAAGCCTGAGAGCCGAGAAAATCCGCTTTTTGCCAGATATTATGAAAAGGGAGGACAGACTTTCGCACCCTATCTCTTTTACCAGGATTATTTTTCCGAAGGAGGTGTGGCTTATGTTCCCAAAAAACACATCAGGCTGGAAGAAGTGCTAAAGCTTGCCCCTCAAACCGGAGGTGTTCCAGTTCTTTCTCATCCCGGAGCTTATTTTCAGCGGACAACAAGAGATGATTTGGCTTATTTAAAGTCCCTGGGTCTTGAAGGTCTGGAAGTATATACTTCTTATCACTCTGTTGAGGAGGCGCAAATATACCAGGCACTGGCAGCAGATTTCGATCTGGTAGCTACAGCAGGTTCCGATTTTCATGGGCGAATTAAGCCCCGGGTTTCTTTCGGACAGATTAAAGAAGGAAATTACGAGATGGTAGAAAAACTCAAGCAGAGGAAAAAGCAATGAGTCTTAACTGGCTGGATGTGATTCTTCTGGTAATCTTGCTTATAACTTTTATCCTGGGGCTGGTTAAAGGATTGATCCGTCAGCTAATAGGAATAGTAGCAGTGGTCGCTGGAATAATGCTGGCATCCAGGTATTATCCTTATGTTTCCTGGAGGCTTCATCGCTTGATAAGCTCGGATTTCTGGAGAAATTGTCTCAGCTTTTTGTTGATCTTCCTGATTGCTGTCTTATTGGGCTGGCTGATTGGCTTCCTTTTAAGCAAGTTAATGAAAGGGCCGCTTAGTCTGGCTAACCACTTTTTGGGAGGTATCCTGGGAATTATCAAGGGCTTGTTAATCGGCGCGGTTATTGTCTTTTCTTTTCTGACTTTTAATTTTCAGAGAGAAGTCCTGATTGGCTCCAGATTGAGCCCTGTTTGCCTGAAGGTGGCCCGAGCTTTAACGGTTTTTATTCCTCAGGGTTTAAAAAATAATTTTAATGAAGCCTGGAAGAAATTTGAGGGGAAAGGAGGAGGGCATGAGCAAAAAATTTGAAGAAATGACTATCCATCAAAAGTTAGAGAACCTGATTCAGGATATGGTGGATAAAGAAATTCACCTTAAAGAAGCTCTGTCAGAATTTGAAAAAATATATATTGAGACGGCTTCAGCCAAATATCGGGGGAATAAGACGAAAATGGCTGAGGCTCTGGGGATTCACCGAAATACCCTCCATAATCGCCTGAAAGTTCTGAAAATCAGGAAAAAGCGATAAATTTTCCAGAAAATATTCCATTTATTAAGTTAAAAATCTTGACAGAGTTTTTGTCATAATTTATAATTAGCAATCTAAAAAGGAGACTGCTAAATTAAATTTCAGAAAGGAGGTAATTATGAAAATTCAACCATTGTATGATCGTGTTCTCCTTAAAAGGATTGAGGAACAGGAGGTAAAAAGAGGTTCCATTATTATCCCTGATACAGCTAAGGAAAAGCCCCAGGAAGCAGAAGTAATTGAGGTAGGTCAGGGCAGAGTGACCGAAGACGGGAAAGTTATACCCCTGACTGTAAAAAAAGGTGACCGGGTACTGATCGGCAAATACAGCGGAACTGAAGTTAATATTGATGGGGTTGAGCATGTTATTGTCAGGGAAGATGAAATTTTAGCCATCTTAAACAAGTAATAAATTAAAGGAGGTAGGAAATGGCCAAGCAAATAATTCTTGGAGATGAAGCCAGACAGGCTTTATTGAGAGGCGTTAATATTTTAAGTAATGTAGTTAAAGCTACCCTCGGGCCAAGAGGCAAAAACATTATTCTGGATAAAAAATTTGGTTCTCCCACCAGCACGAAAGACGGGGTGACAGTGGCCAAGGAAATTGAGTTGAAAGATCCCTGGGAAAATATGGGAGCTCAACTGGTGAAAGAGGTAGCTTCAAAAACCTCTGATGTCGCTGGAGACGGGACCACTACAGCTACTGTTCTGGCCCAGATTATTTACACTGAGGGTATGAAACATGTTACCGCCGGACGGAATCCGATACTTATCAAGAAAGGAATAGACCAGGCGGTGGAAGAAGTGGTTAAAGAGCTTAAAACAATGAGCCGGGAAGTTACCGGAGAGATGATTGCTCAGGTTGGAGCTATCTCTGCTAATAATGATGAGTCCATTGGGAAAATTATCGCCGAGGCAATGGAAAAAGTGGGCAAAGATGGCGTTATTACTGTGGAAGAAGCCAAGGGCCTGGAAACCACTCTGGAGTTTGTTGAGGGTATGCAGTTTGACCGCGGTTATCTTTCTCCTTATTTCATAACTGACCCAGAAAGAATGGAATGTGTTCTGGAAAATCCGTTAATCTTACTCCATGAAAAGAAAATATCCAACCTGAGAGAATTACTGCCGTTACTCGAGAGCGTGGCCAAAATGGGTCGCTCCCTGTTGGTAGTGGCAGAAGAAGTTGAAGGCGAAGCTCTGGCTACCCTGGTGGTCAACAAGCTTAAAGGGACCTTGATGTGCTGTGCGGTTAAAGCTCCTGGTTTTGGCGACCGAAGAAAAGCTATGCTGGAAGATATTGCCATCTTAACAGGCGGGAAAGTTATCACCGAAGATATCGGGGTCAAGCTTGAAAATGTCACCATAGATTGGCTGGGTGAAGCGGCTAAAGTGGTGGTGGATAAAGATAATACTACCATTGTTGAAGGTAAAGGCAAACACAGCGAAATTCAGGCCAGGATTAAACAGCTTAGAACCCAGATTGAAGAAACGACTTCTGACTATGATAGAGAAAAGCTCCAGGAAAGACTGGCTAAAATGGTCGGCGGTGTTGCCCTGATCAAGGTAGGAGCAGCAACTGAGACAGAATTAAAGGAAAAGAAGGCCCGGGTAGAAGATGCCATGCATGCTACCAAAGCTGCCGTGGAAGAAGGAATTGTTCCCGGTGGTGGTGTGGCGCTTCTCCGCTGCCAGAAAGCTCTGGATAAGCTCAACCTCAATAGCGATATGCAAATTGGAGTTCAAATCATTCGCCGGGCCCTGGAAGAGCCTATTCGGCAGATTGCTGAGAATGCCGGTTATGAGGGCTCCATTGTGGTAGAAAAAGTCCGGGAAATGAAACAGGATTTTGGTTTTAATGCTTTAACTGAGAAATATGAGGATATGATAAAGGCTGGAATTGTTGATCCGACCAAAGTTGTCCGCACTGCACTGCAGAATGCTGCGAGCATTGCCGGACTGCTGCTGACTACAGAAGGTTGCGTAAGCGAAATTCCTGAGGAAGAAAAGAAACCCGCTTACCCCACTCCGCCCAGCGATATGTACTGAGGTAAAAAGATAGGAAAGTAAAAAGCGGAAAGCTCGAAGAGAAGGCCGCTTTCAGATAAAGCTGAAAGCGGCTTTTCTTTTTTCCCCGAGGTTTGTGATATATTATCGGAGTTGATAGGCTTTAATTTGGTTTGAAAATTTTATTGGAAATGAAAATCATTGATCGCTATTTGCTTAAAGCTATAATTCCTTCTTTTTTAGTTTCTTTCGGTTTTATTTTATTTTTGCTTTTTATGAGCCAGATTTTTTATCTGGCTGAGATTTTTATTACCCGCAGAGTTCCTTTTGGTATTGTCCTTAAAATTCTTTTTTATTTACTACCTTCAATTATAGCTCTATCCTTGCCTTTAGCCTTTATGGCCGGCGTCCTGGGCGGTCTGGCCAGATTGTCCTCTGACGGGGAAATAGAAGCGATGAAAGTTCTTGGTCTGAGTCCATGGAAAATATTCAAGCCGGTCTTTGTGCTCGGATTAGTTTTCTGGCTTATTTCTATGAGTTTTACTTTCTGGATAACTCCGGAGGCCAACTATCGCTGGCTGCAGACTATGGTTCATTCAGTTCTTAGCCGAATGAATCTTGAAATAGAACCAGGACTTTTTGTGGAATCTATACCCGGTAAAGTTATTTTTATAGAAAAAAGGCAACAGGATGGTGCCTGGCAAAAAGTTTTTTTATATCAGCAGGAAGAGGATAATAAAGCCCAAATTGTGCTGGCCAGATCGGGGGGGCTGGTTGTAATCCCGGAGAAAAAAGAGGCTCTTCTTTCCCTCGAAAATGGCCAGCTTTATGGCTTAAATTTTGCTACGCCCGAGATTTTAACACTTAATAATTTTCAAAAATTGGAGCAGACTGTAGATTTACAAAAGCTGGCTGAGAATTATTCTCTGGAGAAAAAAGCCCGGGAAAAATCCATCGAGGAATTATGGACAGACTGGCAGGAAGTAAAAAAGAAAAAAGAAGCAATAGAGTTATTTAATCGCCGGTTAATCCTGGTTGAGCTTAATAAAAGATTCAGTCTGCCGGCTGCCTGTTTAATTTTTGTTTTTCTGGGGGTAGGGTTGGGCTGGAAGCGAAGCTCAAGTAGCCGTTTTGGGACCTATGTTTTAACTATAGCCTTACTCCTTTTTTATTATTCATTTTTAGTTTATGGAGAAGAAACTGCCCTTAAGGGAAAACTATCTCCCTGGTTAGGAATGTGGTTACCTGATATACTAATTTTTTTAGTTGGGCTTGGTGTTTATTATTCAGCTTTTCATAAAGAAAAAGCTTTAATAAGGTTAAAAGTTAGGAATTTATGGGAAATTTTTGTTAAGGCTTTTTCCAGAAAAAGAAATGATAGTAAAAATAGTGGAAAGTCGAATAATATCCTTGGGCCCACCAACTCTCTTTTCCCCCGCTTGCTTGATCGCTATATCATCAGCCGGTTTCTTCAAGTTTCAGTTCTTATTTTTGTCGGCCTGCTTTTAATTTTAATTTTTATAAATTTTTTCCAGCACCTGGAATTGTTGAAAGAAACCCAAAAACCAATTCGACTTCTTTTTCTTTTTATCTGGTATAAAATGCCGGAGTTTATTCTATTTACCGCTCTGATTAGCATCCTGATTTCTCCTGCTCTATCACTCAGCTATCTATATCGACGGAATGAAATACAGGCTATGATAACCCTCGGAGTTAGTTATTTTCGGATAATACTTCCGCTCATTTTAGTTGCGCTTGCTCTGATGATACCTGGATTTTTCCTTCAGGATAAAGTTATTAGCCGCAGTAATGCCCGGGCCGAGGAAATCCTGAATGTAATTTCCGACAGGCCGGTCAGGAGCTTTACCCTGATCAGTCATTACTGGATCCGGAGTGCCAGTGATGGCCGATTTTATCATTATGATCTTCTGGAGCCTTCCAAGAAAAAACTGAGTCGCCTTTTGGTTCTGGAGATAAATAAGGACTCGTCAGGAATAAAAAGAATAATTTATGCCACTGAAGCTCTGATTAACCCCGATGAATTGAAGCTACAATCTGGCTGGGTAAGGGAGTTTAAAGATAATGTTTTTTTGTTTTCGCCATTTAATTTTTCTCAAATAAATCTACCCCAAGCTGAAAAATACTTTTTAAAAGAATGGAAAGAACCAGCTAATATGAGCCTGAATGAATTGAAACGTTATTCTCTGGATTTAGAAAAAACAGGCTATAAAGCCACCCGCTTCCGCCTGGAAGCAGAATTTAGAAAAGCTTTTACTTTTTCATTTTTGGTGCTGGTTATATTATCACTGGCTTTTGTAGGTCTATTTGGGGCTCAAAACTTTATTTTTCCGCTTGTTCTGAGTTTGATTGGAGGATTTTTATACTGGGAGACTCTGGCCATATTTCGCAGTTTGGGAATAGCTGAAAGTCTTTCGCCCTGGCTGGCTGCCTGGGGGCCCCAAATCCTTTTTCTTTTAGCAGGCGGCTATCTTCTTTTAAAAAGCCGGACCTAAAGGAAAATTACATTTTATATTTGCCCAGGTCTTCCGGATTTAAACTTTCCAGCCACTGCTTCAGCTTTTCTGAATTTTCCAGGTTTTCTTCATACTTGAGACTGTGGGCTTTCTGGATTACTTCTTCTTCTACATAAATTGGTGCATTTACTCGTAAAGCCAGGGCGATGGCATCGGATGGTCTGGAATCTATAAGATAGGGAATATCATTTTGACGGCAATGGATAACAGCATAAAAAGTATTATCCCTGACATCATTAACTACAATTTTTTCTAATGAAATATTTAACTGGTCGAAGAAATTCTTCATCAGGTCATGAGTCATCGGTCTGGGTGTAGGTACCCCTTCAAGACTGAGAGCAATGGCGTTAGCTTCAAATACCCCGATCCAGATGGGCAAAATTCGATCGGAGAGGGGATCTTCGAGGACAACTATGGGCATTTTGGAGATAGGATCAACTACCAGACCCTTAATTTTCATTAAAATTTCCATAACTTTCTCCCTCAAGATACAAACTAAATATAGGTTCCACAGGTCTGGTTGTCAAGAAGGTTAATTTTACCAGTAGAAATTGATGTCCTTCTTCATTTGCTTCAAAATTTAAATAAGCTTTATAATAAATAAGTTAGAAAATTTAAGATTGAGATGAGGCTTTGTAAGTAAAATGAAATTAAGAAAAAAGTATTTGACCTATTTACTTATCAACTTTTTTCTGTCTTTAATTCTAATTTCTTGCGCTACCTCCAAGCAGGAAAAGTCTCTGGACGCCGCCAGTGAAGAATTTCTGTCAAAAGTTCGCTATATTATCACTCCTGAAGAACGGGAAACCTTTCTTAAACTTCCTCCCTCAGAAAGGCCCAAATTTATTGAAGAATTCTGGAAGCGTCGGGACCCTGATCCCCGGACACCGGTAAATGAGTTTAAAGAAGCTTATTTTCGCCGAATAAATGAAGCCAATCAGCTCTTCAGCGAATTAGGAACACCCGGATGGCTTACTGATCGAGGCCGGGTCTGGATTCTTTTAGGAAGACCTGATTCCAGAGAAAGATACCCCTTTGGTTACGAACTTTATCAGCTGCCCGCTGAAATCTGGTATTACGGGGGAACCCAGATAACTTTTATTGATCGCTTCTGGAGCGGCCATTATGAGCTGGAGCAAAGTAGCGCCCAAAGGGTTGAAGAAATGACGCAGTCCTGGTTAGCCCGCTTTCAATCAGAGGAACCCCAAACTCAAACCAGTTCAGCTATGGAATTTGAAATAAAGATCAAAAAAACCGAAACTGGTCAGGCAATAATTTCGGTAAACCTGCCCTACAGCCAGATCTGGTTTAAAGCCCGAGGCGAAAAATTTGAAGCCGATTTGGAGATAGCTGCTGAAATTGATGATGCTTCTGGTCAGAAAGTCTGGTCCTACAAACAAAATTACCTGCTATCCTTAAACCAGGAGGAATTAAAGCAGAATTTTGATAAAGACTATGTAATTGAATGGCCTGCTGTCTTCAAAGGTCAATCGCCTTTCTTGCTTAAGGTTACAGTGGAGAATAAACTCGAGAGGAAAAAAGCAGAAAAAAGTCTGAAATTTGAATTCTAAAGCCGACCCAGAAAACTTATTTAAAATTTATCGGGCAGAATTCATCAGGGTCCAGCCAATTCGGGCATATTCCTGTGAACGAGAATAATCGCCGAGCCGATTATAAAGATCAGCCAGAAGGAAATAACCCAGAGGAAGATTTTTTTTGTCGGGCTTTAATTCCAGACCTTTTTCCACCAGCTTGATGGCCTCCTGGTAATTACGTCCCTGCTGGAGATATATTCTGGCAAGGTAAAAATAGGCTAAGGGGAAATTGGGTTCAACTTCAATTGTTTTCTGCAGAGTTTCAAGTTCCAGGTCTTGCTGGTTTTTAAGACGATAAAGCCGAGCTAAATTGAAAAGGGCCTTGTAGTGGGTGGGGCAATCAGCTATTTCCTGTTTATAAAGTTCTATAGCTTCATCAAAACGGTTCTGGCTTTCCCTGAGCTGGGCTAAATTGTAGCGTAAATTGAGCAACGTTGGATTCAGGGACATAGCTATCTGAAAATGCTCCTCGGCTCTGGCCAGATCATTTCGAGTTAGATAGACTACAGCAATGGCATTATGAGCCGAAGCAGAGTGAGGATTCTTTTCCAGGCATTTTTGAAAATAAGGCATAGCCCTTTCATATTGCCCGCGTAAGGAGAAGAGATTACCTAAAGCGTAATAAAACTGTGGGTCTTCAAATCCCTTTTTTACCTGATCTTGAACAAATTTTTCTGCCTGATCGAGTTCCCCCAGAGCGGCATAACAATTTAAGATATTAATAACGGCAAAGGAATCATCAGGTTTGAGCTCCAGAGAGCGGAGAAAGGCCTCGGCTGCTTCTTTAAAACGTCGGGCTTTAAAATAGACATTGCCCAAGGCAAAAAAGCCATCACTGATGGTTGGGTCTTCTCGTAGAATTTTGTTTAGGGTTGAGATCGCTTCACTGAAATTGCCGGACATTCCGGTTTCTCGGGCTTTGGAGATTTCATTAAATATGTTGATTTTATCTTTGGGATCGGCCAGCTTTCTATCTTTGAGTTTGTTTGGATCCACAAATGAACCCAGATAGCCAAGAGCGGCCAGCTTCTCCTTGGTTTCTTCATCCACTGAGGCAAAATCGGCCTTGATGGCACTGCTGCCTGCCTTTTTTTCAAAATCCTCAGCCAGATGACTTAGCTGCTCATAAACCTTTTTTTCTGCATAAACCAGATTTTTTTGTTCATTAGGATCGTTTTTTAGATCGTAAAGCTCAGGAACCGGAGCAATGATTAGCTTATAGCGGTTGTTCTGAAAACTGCGCAGTTCTGACCAGCCGAAATGGAAACGGGGATAATAAGTTTCAGAATAAACCAGGCGGTCGACAGGTTTGACCCGTCCGGAAAAATAAGGAACCAGACTTTTTCCCTGGACTTCTGATGGGATTTTTAGCCCAACCATATCCAGAATGGTAGGCATAACATCCGCCAGAGCAACCACTCCGGAATAGGTTTTACCAGAAAACTGAGGGAAAGGAGTGACAAAAATTAGAGGCACATGAAGGCCTTCCTGATAAACGAAAAAGCCATGGGTTGTTTCGCCATGCTGGCCCAAACTTTCACCATGATCAGCAGTTAATACCAGAAAAAGATTATTTAAAAGATGATTTTCTTGAAGATAATTCCAGAAGCGGCCTAATTGACTATCGGTATAAGCAATTTCCCCAAGATAAGGGCGATCAGCAAACTGGCTCTTAAACGGTTCCGGGGGATCATATGGAGTATGTGGGTCATAGAGATGGATCCAGGCAAAAAATTTATCTTTTTTATTTTTCTCCAGCCAGTTAATCACCTCATTAATGGTTTCTTCTGCCCGGCGCTGGACTTCTCCCAGGGATATTTTTTCAAACCGGCTTAGGTCGAAGCGGTCAAAGTAATAATCGAAACCTTGATTCAAACCCCATTTGGAATCGAGAACATAAGCAGAGACAAAGGCGGCGGTTCGGTAGCCAGCCGACTTAAAGCACTCGGAAATAGTTTCGAGCTGTTGGGGAACTACAAATCCCCCATTATCTCTCACTCCATGATAGACGGGCAGTGTTCCAGTCAAAATGGTCGTGTGAGAGGGAAGAGTTAAAGGAGTTTGAGAAATACAATCTTCAAAGCGAATACCTCTGGCTGCCCACATATCCATAGTGGTGGTGACATCAGGAGAGAAACCATAACAACCCAGATGGTCTGCCCTCAAAGTATCGATGGTAATAAGGATAACATTATAGGAATTGTGGCCTCGAAGATGGTAGAAATCACGCCCTTTGGGAATGAAAAAGATAATTACGATGAAAATCAAAATAAGGGTAGGGATGAGAATGAAAATTTTTTTCTTTTTCATATTTAAAATTATAGCACAAATAAAAAAGATATTGGTCAGCCTTAATGAGGCGGAAAGTTTCTGCAAATTTATTGGAAATTAGGGGCAGAAAATATTTTTTTTGAGAAGATAAAGAATGTAAATTCAGAAATCTATTTAAGTTTTATTGCCTGTGAATAGAATGAAGGAATTATAGCTAATAAAACCATTAGAATCTTCAAAAACTAAATTAATTTAAGAATCAAAATAAAAGAATTTAAAAAGAGCTAAGAAAAAATAAAAAAGGAGCGGCGGGAAAACCCACCGCTCCTCAATTTCTGCCAAGCCAATTAGAAAATCAAGCGAATTCCAACTCTGGCCTGCCTCGGGTTAACGATGCCCAAAAGCTCATGTCCCAGGGTTGAAGGATAATCTCCAGGAATCCAGTCATACATCCATCGGGTTCCCCAGGAAGTGATAGTATTGGTATTGAAGACGTTGAAAATATCAAACATTATTCCTAAACGGTATTTCTGAGCGAAGGTGAAGATTTTTTCCAGTCTGAGATCGAGTTCGCTATCAAAAGGATAATGGTGAGAACCACGAGGTTCGAGGAAGAAGGTTACTCTACCCTGATTAAGCCGTGCTGTCCTGTATCTTGTAGTCCAAGCATTTCCTGTTATTCCGTGATAATAAATATTGAAACTTACTTCTACCTTGGGAATGATATAGGTTCCCTGTAATTTAATCATATGAGTTGGGTCATAGGTTGAGTGGCCATTAGCGTTAATCCAGAAATTCGGGTCATAAACATTACCGCCATAACCAATATCATCAGCCTCTCCGTTGTCGGTCGTACCCCAGGCTTTGGACAGGGTATAAGAAGCCAGAAGTTGCCATCTATTGGAAAAGCGCTTGTTGAACAATAACTCCACACCCTGATATTTGCGGTAGGGCTTCATCAAGATATAGGGATATCCGCTTTTATAAGCGGAAATGAGGTTCGTGATCAAATAATCGTAGGTATCAACTGTATCAGCGGTTCTCTGGTAAATGGTATAATTCCCGAAATCGGGAACATTAACGGTATAGGGAGTATAAACACCAGCCCGATCAATCGGCCCGATAATATTTTTCCATTCACGCCAGATATAGGTCACTGTCAAAGATGAATCCTTGAATAGTTCTCTCTCGATACTGGCTGTAATCTGGTTCATATAAGGATGCTTGATATTGGGATCCATATGATAAAGTTGCTGATGGACAATTCTTTCCCACTCAACCCATTCTGTTCCATCCCAATAGTAGCCGATATAATCATGGTAGGCAGAAGCAGGATTCATTCGGTCATGGTAGCTGGCAAGCATAGCTTCAGAGAATTGACCATAGTGGGCTTTAAATACGGTAGTTTTATCGCCAAATAAATCATAGGTAAAACCGATACGCGGGGCAACACGATTGTTGGTATAAACATTTCCAGGTACTCCACCCACCTGACCCCAGTACCAGCTAAAACGGACGCCAGCACTGACATTTAACCGCTTGGTTACCTGCCAGGAGTCCTGAGCAAAGGCTTCTAATCTGGTATAATAGGTGTGGGTGTCGTATCCAGCGTATTGATAAGCCAGATATGGTTGGCCATAATAATCATAATATTGAACATGATCTCCAAGTGGACCTCCCTGCCCGGTGAAGCCATAGCGATTTCTATCAGTTGATCTTTCCAATTCAGCTCCGAATTTAAAATCGTGAGAACCATAAAAATCTTCTACATAGTGGCTTATACTGGCATTAGCCTGGAATCGTGTTCTATCTGCATAATAATAATACCCGGAACTACCTCGCTGGAAGTTTTCATCCAAGCTAAAGTGCTCATATGGAGCCATTCCTACTTCAGGATTGAGATAATAATAGCCCCAGAAATAAGCGGCTTTTAAATCAAAGAAAGTTTTTGAGCTTAGAATTTTGGTTAACGTAAAGTTGCCTACTATTTCGGGCGATTTTTGTTTGACAGTTGCTTCTGGAGAGACAGTAGCTCCAGCACCACGGTTGACACCATTATATGTATCAATCTCAGCAGAAAGGCTCATATTCAAACTGGGAGTAACTTGAGAGGTAAATTTAAAGAAACTTCTTGGTTGCTTATAATGGACTGCCTCAGGAAAGCCAGTAGGATATCTCCAGCTCTGATAGTATTGCAGGCCTACATAGAACCAGAGCTTGTCTTTAATAATGGGGCCACCCAGGTGAGCACTGCCATCCATCAATTTTAAAAGCGGAGCAGTCAAATTAGGAAAGTCGTTAATATAAGCTGAATTGTTGGAAGTTACCCAAAATCCCTTCGGAAAATCACCCTTTTTGCCCTGGAAATCAAATTCAAAATGCCCTGAAAAATTATTTCCGCCGGACTTGGTAATCAGGTTGAAGATAACTCCGGTAAAATTTCCATATTCTGCCGGAAGGCCCACACCCATTACTTTGGCTTCTTCTACAATATTATGATCAACGAAGACCCAGGCTGTGCCAGCATCCGGGTCAGCTACGTTGACCCCATCCATAGAATAAGCGATACCGGTGCCCTGAGAGGCACCATAGGCCACATCTTGGGTAACACCGGGTGCCATATTGACAATATCAGTGGCGAACTGACTGTAAGGAATATTCCTCAGGATTTCGTTGCTCAGCGAGACTGAAGCTGTTTCAGTAGATTTAACATCGACAGTGGGAGCCTTAGCTACGACCGTTAATTCCTCCGCTACTTTAGCCTGTTTCATAGTAATATCAACTGTCAGAGTGGTAGTGGTGGTTAAGCGAACGTTTTCCTGAACAAAAGTGGTGAAGCCCTGGAGCTCAGCTTTAACAGTATAGGTTCCAGGTGGGAGGGCCGGAAACCTGTAGACTCCTCTGGCGTCAGTCACATAAGTTCTGGTGCCCATTAAACTGGGGCCGGAAATGGTTACGGTAACACCTGGAAGCGGTGCTCCGGATTCATCGAGAACAGTTCCAGTAATGGCGCCCGTTTCCTTGGACTGGGAAAAAGCCAGAGGGACCAGGAATAAAACCATTACCAGTGGAATAAATAATTTTTTAATCAATCTTTCTCCTCCTTTCAATTCTGAAAAAGCTTAAAACAATCGATACCTAAATTAATATAGCTTTTTAAAATTATCCCCTTCCTTTTAATCACCTCCTTATTATTAAATTTAGTAACTTTTAACGCCTACTTTTACAGCAATTTTTATGCCAATTTTTATAATCTCGCAAATATAGTATAATCAATATTATATTCGCTATTAAAAAAATATTTCATTAAAAAATTCAACTATTTGGATGGAGATAATTCAAATTATTGAATAGATTATCAATTTTTTATTTACCCTTTTTCAACTGAACTCAATTAAAATATAAATTCAATTGAGGAATAAGGGAAAAGCTTTTTAAATTTTTAAAATTGAGATAAAATAAAAAAGCAATTAAAAATAGAAGCCAAATAGAAGGCCAGGTTAAATATGGAAGATAAAAAAAATACCTTTTTAAGAAGCTATTGTTTTTCGGGTCTGGCTCTTTTTCTTTTAATTTTTTCCGTATTTAATCTCACTGCCGGAGATACTCAAAAGGAAAAAGATTTAATCAAAAATTTAGCTCCTGCTTATCGTGAATGGTTAGAAATAGTAACTCCAATTATTACCAATTCTGAAAAAGAAGTATTTTTTAAATTAAAAACTGACCGGGAAAGAGACCGCTTTATAAATTTTTTCTGGAAAATTAGAGACCCCAATCCTGATACGGCAGAAAATGAATTTTATCGGGAGTATATGGAAAGAGTTCATTTTGCTGATCAGTTTTTTAGCATCGGTTCTTCCGGGCGGGGTTGTTTGAGTGAGAGAGGCTATTATTATTTATTGCTGGGAAAGCCTCTGGAACGACAGGTATTCGCTACTCAATCTGGCATCTGGCCCATGGAACTCTGGTTTTATAAAGGTGATGAAAAATACGGACTCCCTGCCTATTTTTATCTTCTTTTTTACCAGCCTGAAGGAATGGGAGATTATCGACTATATTATCCCGGCATTGAAGGTCCGGAGAAGCTGGTCATACCCTCAATGACAGCCGAACAGCTTACCCGCAATAAAGCCTTAGAAATTATTAAAGGAATAAACACTGAACTGGCCAAGGCAGCCATTAGCTATCTGCCAGAAGACCGTCCCGATGCTTTCAGTTCATTTTCCTCTCAGAGTATTATTGCCGCTATCAAATCTCTTCCAGAAAAAAAATTTGCGACTGAATATGCTCGAAATTATTTGAGCTATAAGGATCTGGTTGAGGTTGACTATTCCCATAATTACATAACTTCAAGCGCCATAGCCAAAGTCCTGAAAAATGGTGATTATTATTTTATTCACTGGTCAATTGAACCTGACAAAATTAATTTTGCCGAAGACCAGGGAGTTTATTTAGCCAGCTTTGAGCTGACTCTTCGTCTGGAAGATTCCAATGGCACCCCGGTTTTTAACCGAACAGAAGAGATCCCCCTTCGCCTCAATAGGGAGCAGTTTGAATCTCATGCCAGGCAGCGATTTGCCTTTCAGGATCTTTTTCCAGTTCTCCCTGGAAGCTATAAGTTTCTTTTGCTTTTAAAAAACAAAACAGCCAGAGATTTCACTTCTTATGAAACCAGCATTAACATTCCTGAAGAAGCTTCTTCCCAGCCGCTATTGAGCCAATTATTTCTTTATCATCTGGTGACTCCATCCAATGAGGGCAAGATTAAGGCTTTCTCAGTTAATGGGCGAGAATTTCTGGTCAGTGCCCGGAATGAATTTTCGCCTGAAGAAAAGTTATCAGTATATTGCCAGCTTTTAAGTCAAAAAGTGAGCAATAATACCGTGGTTCAATTATGCGTGAAATGCCTTGATTCTCCAGAAATTATAAATTGCCAGAAAAAACTTTTAAAGGAAATTCTTTCAAAGGATAAGGAAATTTGCTTTGAATCCATACCCTTGAATCAGCTGAAGCCGGGTTACTATCAAGTAGAACTATCTCTTCTGGATAATGATAAAATTAAAGCCAGAGAAAAAGATAATTTCATTTTGCTCAGTCAGCCGGCTTTAACTTCTCCCTGGGTTTATAGTAGGGTGCATAAAGCCATTCCTTCAGTTGAATTTCTAAAAATACTGGCCAGTCAAAGTTTTCTTAAAGGAAACTATCAGCAAGCCCAGGAGCTGCTTCAGAATATTTTATCTTCTCAGGATGACCCTGAAACCCGTCTTCTTCTGGCCAAGACTCTTTTTGCCCTGGGCAGTTATAAAGATTCTCTCAATCAAGTTATTCCTGTCTATAATGCTACCGGAAATAGAGAAGCGGCCAAAGTAATTGCTTTAGATTATGCCAAACTTAAAGACTGGAAATCAGCTTTAGTTTATCTTGAGAAACTGATGGCCGAAGCCACTGAAGTCAGCGTACTTAATCTGGCAGCTGAGGCTTATCTTAATATAGGGGAAAAGGAAAAAGCAATTGCTCTTCTGGAAAAATCCATAGCGCTTGTCCCCGAGCAGCCTTCCATTAAATCCTGGCTTGAAGATTTAAAAAGGAATAAATAAAGAAACATGCTGGAGAAAAATATGATTGAAGCTATTATTTCCAGAGCTTAAGAAGGCCCGGCCGAAAGAGGCAAGCAGTAGTAAAAAGGCGAACAAAAGTAAAATTGAGGGAAAAATTGAAGAATAAAAAAATAACAAAAAAATAAATTCTGGGGAAGGCTAAGGAGTAAATCAATAATTAAAAAGGAGATAAGGATGAACTGGAGAAAAAGCATAAAATTTTTCTTTTTTGGGGCTTTTATTTTTATTCTGGCCTTTTCTTGGGGACAGGCTCAGGTTCAGGGTAAGGTCCGCGGTATAGTTACTGATTCACAGGGCAATCCTCTGGAAAAAGTAGCGGTAAGCATTATTTCGGTCAGGACGGTATCTCAGCGATATGAAACTACTACCGGGAAAGACGGAAAGTTTGCCCAGATTGGAATTCAGCCGGGATATTATCAGATAGTTTTTAAAAAAGAAGGTTTTGTTACCAAGGCCCAGGAGATTCATATAGAAATTGCTTCTGATACCAATCTGGAGATTAAATTAGAAACTGCCGATCAGGTAGCGATGAAAAGTCTATCGGCAGCAGATAAGGCTTTTGCCAATGCCACGAATCTTTATAACAAACAGAATTATCAGGAAGCAGTGGCTGGCTTTGAGGAAGCTATAAAACTTAACCCTGACAACTGGGCTTATTATTTTAATCTTGGTTTGGCCCTGAAAAAGCTAAATAAAACTGATGAAGCCAAAACCGCTTTTAAAAAAGCAGTTGAGTTAAATCCGGATAGTTTTAGCGCTAATAAAGAGATGGGAGAAATACTGGCAAGGGAAGGCGATTTTGCTGCTGCGGCCGAATATTATAAAAAGGCAGTGACCATTAGCCCATCTGATCCTGATGGCCATTATAACTTTGGGGTGTGCCTGGTAAATTTGGGCCAGAGTGAAGAAGCCTTTAGCCAATTTCAAAAGACGATTGAGCTAAAGCCCGATTATGCTGAAGCTTATTTTCAGCTTGGCTCTCTTTATATAAGTCAAAATAAAACTAAAGAAGCTATTGAAAGCCTGGAAAAATTTATTCAATTAGCACCACAGGATGAAAAGGCAGCTCTGGCCAAACAGCTTCTGGAATATTTGAAAAAGTGAATTCAAAATATTGAATAAAATCCAATTGCTTGGATTTAATTTAGCCCAAACCGCCGGAATTAACCTTTTAAAGCCCTTTAATAATTAATCATCGATTCCTAATTTGTTGAAAATAAAGAAATTAAAAAGTCTAAAATTTATCTTTTATTTTATTCCCGGTTTTCTGGAGCTTGGCATACAATTTGCAATGATTAAAAGGTGGAAAGAAGAGGTTATTGGCATTATAGAATTTAGAGAAAGGAGGTGATAATAGCAAGAAGAAGATATCACCTTTAATTTTTATTGGGTGGTGTAAAAGATTTACACCAGGGCAAGAGTAAGAGATTACCCGAAGAAAAAGGTAATCGATTCTAAGAGGAGGTAAAAAGTGAGAAAAATATGGTTACCTGTTCTGATCTTGCTGCTTTCTGTGTCTATGATGGCCCAGGTTCGTACCGGGAACATCTATGGCAAAGTAGTGGACACAGAAGGCAATCCTCTTCCCGGGGTCACTGTTACTCTGACCAGCGCAACTTTCCCTACTCAGAGTACTGTGACCGATGCTCAGGGTGTTTTTAGATTTGTATCTCTTCCTCCGGCCAAAGACTATCAGATTAAAGCTGAGATTGCCGGTTTTAAAACCAAAACTGAGAGTGGGATTATTGTAGTCATTGGCGGTAACACTAATATTACCATCACTATGGAACAGGGCGTTCTGGAAGAGCAGGTTACGGTTACAGCCGTAACTCCCATGGTTGATACTAAAAAGACCACGGTAGGCAAGAACGTAACTCAGGAAATCCTGCAGTCGCTGCCCTCAGCCAGAGATCCCTGGAATGTTATGGCCATGGCTCCATCAATTATTATGGATAGAGAAAATGTCGGAGGAAATGAATCAGGGCAACAGGCCAGTTATTATGCTCGGGGTGATGTTAGCGGCGGTGCTAATAATGTCTGGGCTCTGGATGGTGTGGTGGTGACTGATCCGGCAGCTATTGGTGCTTCCCCTATTTACTGGGATTTTGACTCTTTTGAAGAAATGAACGTGGTGGTGGGAGGTGCTGATGTTACGGTTCAGACTGGTGGTGTTGGCCTGAACATGGTTACCCGGCGCGGTGGTAATAAAGTTAGCCTTACCGGTCGTTTCTACCTGACTGACAATTATTTCCAGGCTAAATATACTGGCAAGACCTATAACAAGATCAATCAGATTAAAGATTATGGATTCAGCCTGGGAGGTCCGCTGGTCCGTGATAGAGCCTGGTTCTGGATGTCCTATGGTGTTCAGGATATTAATGAAGTAGCCATTAATGGTACTCCATTGAAGCCACTGCTCGAAGATTACAATTTCAAAATTAATCTTCAGCCAATTAAGAACAACAGATTTGAGGCTTTACTGACATCAGGTCAGAAAAAGTTCATCGGGCGTTCAGCCAGCCAGTCTTTTCCTGAAGGTTATGACCAGGGTTGTCCTTTCCACTGGGGTTCACCTATTATAAAAATTCAGGACGAGCAGATGTTTGGCAACAATCTGCTGCTATCAGGGAAGTTTGCTTATATGGATGCCGCTTTTTCTTTAATTCCCCACAGTGATCCAAATATGAATCATCTTGTTATGTATGATGCTACCAATGATGTCACTTATGATAACTGGTATTACATCACCAAAAGGCCTATGTATGATGGTGACCTTCATGGTCAGTATTACAATGATAATTTGCTGGGTATGAGCCATGAAATAAAGTTTGGAGTTGAATATTCTACGAGAAGAGTTACTACTGATTCGGCTGCTCCTGGCAACCTTTATATGATGTATGACCTCAACTGGACGGATGTTGATTGGGAGGGCACAGGCAATCCAGGTTTTACTCCTGGAATGAGGGAAATGGCAGTTTACAGCGCTTATAATCTGGACTGGGGTGTAACCCAGTACACTGGTTTCTTGCAGGACACGATTACCAAAGGAAGGTTAACTGTTCTTCTTGGCGTTCGTTTCGACCGGCAGCAACCAAAGATTAATTCCAGCACTTACTATACTGTAAATGATAATCCTGTATGGACTCAATATGCCGAGCCTGATGTCAAAGCTGCCATTAAGGCTTTTATGCCTGGAATGATCGTTCCCAATATAAAGCCCAATTATCGCTGGGATTTTTGGTCTCCCCGTGTTGGTATAACCTATGATATTTTTGGAACGGGTAAAACCGTCTTAAAGCTGAGCGGCTCGATATATGGCGACTTTATGGGTACAGGTTCTGCCAGCTATCTATTTAACCCATATGGTGCGGCCGGTTGCTGGCTTAATTTCTGGTGGCTGGATGGCTATAATGGGAACCCGGCTGACAATAAGATGCAGGCGGGAGAGCTTTTGTGGAATGACCCCACAACCTACGCGCCCATTCCTTTTATTGTAAATGGAGCTGTTAATCCGGATGCCATTAATCTGCTTAACGGTTATATGTGGGGTGGATTTACTCCAGGAAGCACTACTCCTGGACCTTCTCGTTATTTTGTCAACAACAAGGCCACTTCCCGCCGGACTTATGAACTTCTGGCTACGGTCGAGCACGAGTTAAGAAAGAACCTGAGTGTTGGTCTCAATTTTGTTTACAGAAAATATAATCATTTCAGCTGGGATGTTCCCTATTATACCAATGGTCCCTATGGAGATTATCGCATTAACGGGCAGAGTGTGATTCAGGATTTCCATGTTTATTCTCAGGCTGGAACAATTCCTACGGATCTCAGCAATGTTCCCGGAGCTTCCGGGGTGAATCTTGGTGCCGGTGCTGGCAAACCCTATTATTTAATGACCCAGGGTTATGGTTATACTCCTTATTACTATCACACTCTTAACGGTAACTATAATACTTACTGGGGTATTGATCTGCTGTTCAACAAGAGACTTTCTGATAAGTGGATGCTGGATGGTTCTGTTTCTTATATGGATCAGAGACAGCACTATGTTGATGGTTACCAGAACCCAACCAACATCTGGGCTCTGCAGGATCAACTTTATGCCCCTTATATTGGAGGCGCTTCAGGTAAAATCAATGCCTATGTTTTCTCTCACTGGATGGTCAAGCTGGAAGGTCTCTATCAGCTACCTTATGGCTTCGATATTTCCTTCACCTTTAACGCCCGTCAGGGTTATGTTATTCCTCACTATATGACCATCACTGATTATAGATGGCCGAATAGCTATAACAGATCTGTCCAGGTCTACCTTGATAAATTCGGTTCTGACACTCTACCTGTTTTCTACCAGCTCAACCTCAGGTTGGAAAAAGAAATCAGACTCGGTGATACTGGCAGAATTTACCTGATGGCTGATGGATTTAATGTGCTTAATAAAGCTATCATCAACAGACGATATGACAAGAATGAAGGCACGCTCTATATCTATCCAGATGGCAGTATGTTGTTTAAAAAGTATGCTAATAACTACAGAATCAATGAATACCTCAACCCGTTTATTATGAGGCTTGGAGTCCGCTTCCAGTTCTAAATCCGGTAGTCGAGACAAAGGCCCCTCTCCCACATAGGGAGAGGGGCCTTTTTTATTTTCAGGAAGGAATCTTTTCTTATTTATTTTATTTAAATTAGCTTGATTCTTCGAAAGGAGATTATGATATTGATTTTGAAGATGACTTTTAAAAACAATTTATAACATCTGAAACAATTCTATCCCTGGCGTCGTATAAATAAGAGAAGATATCAAGAGTCATATTATGAAGAGTAAAAATGAATTCAATATAAATTTTATGATAAAATAATTTTTTGGGTGAGCGATCTGATTGATGAATTTAGTTAGAGCCATAATATAAAGGTTGTAGCCACTTTTAAAGGAGCTCAATTGAAAATAAAAGTTTTTATTCTTTTTTTGATTTTAGTTGTATTCTTTATGCCGTTTTCTCGGGCACTGGCGGCAGCGGCTAATCGCTATAATTTGCTTTTGATAACCATTGACACCTTAAGACCTGACCGTCTAAGCTGCTATGATGCTTCTCATCTAAAAACTCCTAATATTGATAAACTTGCAGAGAAGGGGGTGGTCTTTACCAGAGCTTTTGCTCATAATCCCCTCACTTTACCTTCCCACGCCAATATTCTGCTGGGTTTGACTCCGTTAAGGCATGGAGTTCATGATAATGGCTTTTTTAAAGTTCCGCCATCGCTTCCCAACTTAGCCACTTATCTGAAGGATAATGGATATAGTTGTGGGGCTTTCATTGGAGCCTTTCCTCTTGATTCCAGGTTCGGCTTGAATAAGGGTTTCGATGTTTATGACCAGAGTTATGGAGCAGGAACAGGTCTGGATTTTAAATTTGCAGAAAGAAAGGCGGAAGCGGTGGTGGGAAGTGCCCTTAACTGGCTTAAAAATCAGAGCCAGCCCTGGTTCGCCTGGATTCATTGTTTTGATCCTCATCAACCTTATGAGCCCCCGGAGCCTTTTGCTACCAAATTTAAAGATGACCCTTATAGCGGTGAGGTGGCTTATGTGGATGCTTCGCTGGCTCCTCTTTTTGACTATCTGGAAAAAACGGGTCAGCTTGGCTCAACAGTGATTGTTTTAACTGGTGATCATGGCCAATCGTTGGGAGAGCATGGAGAAACTACTCATGGCTATTTTGTCTATAATTCGACTCTATGGGTGCCATTGATTATCACCGCACCCGGGCTTAAGCCAGCCCGAATTGCTGAAAACGTCTGTCATATAGATATATTCCCCACGGTCTGTGATCTGCTGGGATTAAAGTCACCGAAATATTTAGAAGGACAATCTTTGCTCCCGGTCATTAAGGGAAAAACTTTGCCGCCCAGGAAAATTTATTTTGAATCACTTTATGCTTATTACCGGCGTGGTTGGGCTCCCCTTCGCGGTTTTATTGAAGGCGGCAAGAAGTTCATTGATTCTCCTATCCCTGAACTTTATGATTTGAAAAATGATTTTCAGGAAAATAAAAACCTGGCTACAGCCAGCATCAGTCGAGAAAAAGAAGAATTGAATGAACTGATTAGAAAGGAATCTTCTTTTAAACTTGAGGCCAGCTATCATCCTGATGCTGCCACGAGAGAAAAACTGCAGAGCCTGGGTTATGTGGGTGGTTATCAGCCTCCAGAGAAAAAAAGTTTTGGGCCTGAAGATGACCTTAAAACGCTGCTCCCTTTTAACCATCAATTTGAAATAGCCCAGGAACTATATTTTCAGGGAAAAGCGAATGAAAGCGTCAGACTATTAAAGGACCTGATAACTAAGCGCCCTGAATTTGATAATCCATATCTCTTTCTGGTTACTATCTATGAGAAGAATAACAACCTAACTGAAGCAGAAAAAATACTTAAGGCCGGCACTGAAGCCAATCCTCGAAACTACAAATTGTGGATGGAATATGGCCTGGTTTTTATTGAAGAGGGTATTTATGAACAGGCCATTCAAGCTCTAAATAAAGCCCTGACTCTGGTGGACTGGGATCCTGATCTCTGGAATTATTTAGGAGTGGCTTACTGGAAAAGTGGACAACCGGAGAAGGCTATAGAAGTTTATGAGAAAGCTCTGGCGCTTGATCCGACCTATGCCGTAGTTCTGACTAACCTGGCAACTTCGGAAATGTCTCTTGCTTTAAAGAATCGCGACCGCCAGCTGTTAGATAAAGCAGAAGTCCACTTTAAAAAAGCTATTGAAGTTGATCCGCAGCATGCCGAGGCTTATAACGGTTTAGGAGCAGTTTATCGGATTAAGGGAAATCTGGAAGAAGCCATTGTCAATTGGAATAAGACTATATCTATTGTACCTGAACATCGTTATGCCCTTTATAATCTGGCTGTGGCTTATCTGGATACCGGGAAAAAAGACCAGGCTCTTGTCCTTTTGAATAAATACAAGCAGCTTTATGGTGGTTCGCTGTCTGCCAAGGAAAGAGCAGAGCTTGAGGCTTTGATTGAAAAATGCCGTTGAATTTTTGTGATCAGAGATGAAGCTTAAAATTTTTTATCAAAGTTTGAGTGGCAGGAGAGGTAAAAAGGCGGTAAAAGCGGTTATTAAGTTTGATTTGCATTGAATAAGCAAAATAGAATAAATAAAGAATGGAGCGAAATTTGGGGAGGGTTAAAATGAGCTGCAATGAAAAGATTTTAGCCTGCGCACTAGCTATATTATCAATTTCCGGGATCTTTAGTGTGGGGGTCAATTCGCAGGAAAAAGCGTCCAGCCAAAATTATCTTTTGGTCAGAGTTTTTGAAAATAATAATTTTTTGAGTGGGCTACCGCTGTCTGAATTTGAATTGCTGGAAAATGGTCAACCACAAAAATTAGAAGGATTATTGGAATTTCACCGGAGGGATCTCGTCAGACAGGAAGGAACAATAGCTGAGTTGCCCGAAATCAACCGCAGCTATTTTTTGCTTTTTCAGATGTATGATTATCAGCCTCAACTACTTGATGCTCTAAATTATTTTTTTTCCAGATCATTTTCGCCTGGGGATCAGGTCCAGGCCCAGACTCCGATGGGTAATTACCGTCTTAACCCCAGTCTTTTGTCTTCCAATACTCCGGAGATAGCTGCCAGACAAATGAATGACATTCTAAAGAAGGATATAAACCAAGGAAACTCCTTATACCAGAGTATACTCCGGGATTTGAAGAGATTTGTTCAGGGAATCGAGGGATTAAATCCAGTAGCTGGAGGCGATGAACAGACTGACACTTCGATATCTTTATTTGGGCTGGAAAGGCTGCTTTCCCAGTATCGAGATTCCTTACAGAAGCTGGAATCTTTAAGAATGGTGGATGAAGATAAACTGCTTAGCTTTGCCAGCCTGCTTAAGAAAATAAAGGGAGAAAAAGTTATTTATTTTGTTTATCAGCAAGAATTCAGACCAGAAATCAGTTCAGCTATGTTGACCACTTTAATTTCTAATAACCAGGATAACCAACAGATACTGAGTGATCTTCAAGATCTTTTTCAGGTCTATCATCATGAGCTAAGATTGGATCAGGATAAAATAATTAAAGCTTTTTGTGATTCTGGAGCTGAAGTTCATTTCCTTTTTGTTGAACGTATCCCCGAAAAATGGGGCGGGTTGGTAATGAGGGAACAATCAGAAGATGTTTTCAAGTTGTATTCGTCTATAGCCGAAGCTACCGGCGGCTCAGTAGCTACTGGTAAAAATTTACTTACACTTTTCCAAAAGGCTGATGCCTTTTCTGAAAATTATTATCTTCTCTTTTATCCCAAAGAAATTACCACGGTAACTGGTGAGTTTGTCCAGATTAAGGTTAGAACTATTAAACCCGGAACCAAAGTTATGAGCCGGAGGGGTTTTTATTATTGAAAGCAAAATCAGAAAATTTAAAATTCAGAATAATTTTAGAAAGGGAAGCCCGATTTGCCTTTTTATTAGTCTTTTTATGTTACCAGTTTGCTTTGTAAGTGAAACCAATTTTTAAGCTTTTGAATGAAATAAATCAAGGTAAATGATATAATATTTTTTTGAAGTGAGGTTTGTTGATAAGCGCTTTTAATTTATCTACGGGAGGTTTTTATGAATAAAAAAAATGATTTTTTTATATTCAGGCTGGGATTGTTCGTTGTAGTAATCCTGCTCCTGAGCTCGGTGGCTTTTCCTCAAGCTTACGCTGGCCGCGCCAGAATCAGGGGAGTGGTCACAGATGAACAGGGCCAGCCCCTGGCTCAGGTCAGAGTAAAACTTTATCACGTTTCTTCTGATTCTGGTTTTGAAACCAAGACAGATGATAAGGGGGAATGGTCAGCCAATATGATTAGAGGTGGTACCTGGTACATAGATTTTAATAAAACTGGTTATGAGCCAAAGAAAATCAGCATCCAGGTTTCTGAAGGTCAGCTTAAGGCGCCGGTAATAGAAACGAAAATGAAAAAGCTGGAAGGCCTTGTCTTGAGCAAAGAACTCCTTGATGAACTGGAAAAAGGGAACGCCCTTTTTGATAAGGGCAATATAGATGAAGCCCTGGCTGTGTATCAGGATATGATTAGCAAGTATCCTGATGCCTATGTTATCAATTACAGCATCGGTAATTGTTATTTCAAGAAAGAAGATTATGATCAGGCTATTGCTTACTATCAGAAAGTGATTGACAAAAATCCCCAGTTCGTTCCAGCTTTAATTGCTCTGGGCAATGCTTATGTCAATAAAAAAGATATTGATAAGGCGATGGAATGGTACAGCAAGCTGGATATAGCTAAAATTGATGACCCGGTGGTTTTGTACAATATCGGAACCATTTATTTTAACCATTCCCGCCATGATCAGGCCTTAAAGTACTATCAGAAGGCGGTAGAAATTCAGCCTGATTTTACTGATGCAATATATCAATTAGGATTGACCCAATTGACCTTGGGGAACTATAAAGATGCTCTGACCACCTTTCAAAATTATCTTAAATACGATTCCGAGTCGGAAAGGTCGGTCCAGGTTAAAAATTTCATTGAATTTTTAAAAACCAAAATTTAGTGGATTAAGTTTTAATCCAGCTTCGGGCAACTTCCTTGCTGTGGAGAGAGTTATAATATCTGGAGAAGTAAAGGCATGAGCCAGGAAAGAAGGTTTTTAATCCTATTGCTAATTGGATTTTTTGTTTTGAGCCTGTTTTTATATTCGGGGGCTCAGGTAAAAGAGAAAGATTTGCCTAAGAAATATCAGGATTGGTTGAAGCTGGTTGCCTATATTATTACTGATCAGGAAAGGGATGTTTTTTTAAAGCTCACCAGAGATCAGGACAGGGACGCTTTCATTGAAACATTTTGGAAGATGAGAGATCCAACTCCAGGGACACCTGAGAACGAATATAAAGATGAGATTATTAAGCGCTTTGAATATGTCAATACTTTTTTCCACCGCGGAACATCACGGGAAGGCTGGCAGACTGATATGGGGAGAATTTATATGATTCTCGGCCCGCCAGTTAGCATCGAAAGGCTGGAAGGGAAGACGGGAATTGTTCCCTGCCAGATCTGGACTTACTATGGCGATGTAAGTAAGGGACTTCCAGTTCACTTTGAATTAATTTTTTTCCAAAAATCAGGGGTCGGAGAATTCAAGCTGTATGATCCACTGGCTGATGGACCGGCCAGCCTTCTGGAAAATAAGCGGGATATAGACCCGACTGATTATGAGGCTATTTATGAGACGATCCGGAAGATAGCCCCGACGCTGGCAGCACCGGCCATTACCTATGTGCCTGGTGAATACGGTCCGACCTTTTATCAGCCTTCTCCCCGTAATGCTTTTATTATGGCCAAGATTTTAGAATCTCCCAAAAAAGATATTAACCCTTCTTACGCCACGCATTTTCTGAATTATGTCGGAGTGGTTTCTACTGAATATCTGACTAATTTCATAGACAGTGATGGCTCAGCAGAAGTTATTCCTGATCCAGATACTGGACTGGAATTTGTTCACTTCATTATAGCTCCTAAATCCATCTCGGTCGATTTTTATGAACCCAAGAATCAATATTTCTGTAATTTTACTCTGAATGTCAGTCTGAGGCAGAAAGATAAGATGATTTTTCAATATAGTCGCGAAATTCCTGTTTATTTTCCTGAAGAAGCTGCAGCTCGAGTAAAATCTAATGGTCTGGCTGTTGAGGATAGTTTTCCTGTAGCTGAAGGGGAATATCAATTGACGGTTCTTCTTCAGAATTCTGTAGGAAAAGAATTCAGTGTTTTTGAGAAGAAATTGGAAGTTAAAGCTCCTCCTGAAAATCCAGCTCTTTTCGGTCCGTTTATCGGCTATAAGCTGCAAAAATATGCCCCTGATATTCATCTTCCCTTCAAGATAAATGAAACCAAATTAGTGGTCGATCCCAAAGACACTCTTTCTGCTTCTGATGAACTGGTAATACTTCTGGCCATAAACAATCTTTCTGAAGAATTAAGGCAGAAAGGTAAGGTGGTAATAAAAATAAAAGGAATGAAACCGGAGAATGCTACCGAAAAAGTAGTAGAAACAGAACTTAATCAAATACCATTTTCCAGAATGATTACCGTTGACCAGGTTCTACCAGCTAAGGAATTTTCACCTGATTATTATGAAATTAAAGCCAGCTTGATTGATGGTTCAGGAAATTTAGTTGCGGAAAATAAAGGGACTTTTATCATTTCAGCCGAAACAGCTATCGGGCATCCAATAACCCAGGCAAGAGCAGTTTCTATTTCCCGGCATCAATATGCCTTTTTCTATGCTCTGGCCGAGCAATGCGATAAGTTGAGAAAGGATAATCTGGCTGATTATTATTACCAGTTAGCCCTTAAAACTAATCCAGAGTTTAAAGAGGCAATAATCAGCTATTGTCAGTTTTTGCTTCGCACCAGCCAATTTGATCGAGTCCTGGAAGTTTGTTCCAAACTGAAAAACGAAGCTAATAATCAATTTGATTATCACAATTTCTTAGGCCAGGCTTATTTAGGAAAAGGAAATTTCAATCAAGCTATAGAGGAATTGAACCAGGCCAATTCCATTTATAACAGCGACACTGGTGTTCTAAATGCTTTGGGCCAGGCCTATTATAAGGCCGGACAGAGGGAAAAAGCAGCAGCCACACTCAGAGCTTCACTTCAATTGAATACTGACCAGCCCGAGGTTAAAAAGCTGCTGGAAGAAATAGAGAAAAAGAAAAATTAGGAAAGATCAGGAGCGGGGAAAATAAATATGCCCAAAAGGGAGGATTTTATAAAGTTTAGATTCTTAGTCGACAAATCAACAAAAGTTAATGAATGAGCAAGAAAAAAAGAGGCAGCAGCCAGCTAAGCTGCTGCCTCTTTTTCAATGAGTTCTCTTGGAGAGGAAGGGAAGCTTACTGAATTTTTAACTCAAAAGGTATTCTTTTTTCCAGGGTTAAACCGCTGACCACATCTTTAATATTGATCACCAGCTCATAATTTCCAGGATCAAGGGGTCGATCCTCAATTCTTTCTCCTTTATTGTCAGTGACCTTGACTTTCTTAGCCGTGGGAATGGGTATCTGTTGATTGATAAATGGGGTATCATATTTCATCGGGGTGAAAGCCACTATTTTGTTATTATCTTTTCTAATATCGTAATTTGCTTCAATCTCAACTTTGCCACTCTCATCGCTTTTTACTCCATATACCAGGAACATCAAAGTAGGCTGCTCTCCGGGTTTTAATATGTTGTCAGTATAGGGAAAGGCTTTAAGAATCATCCAGCTGAAATAATTCATATGAAAATTGGGATAATTTTCTTGGGTATCCATCTGCTCAATATCTTTTAGCATTAATATAGAAGTGGTATCCAGCTTATTATTTTTGACAATTTCTTCATAATTGGGAATTTCGAATTCGTAGTAGGCAGTCCCTAATTTTTTGGTGGTCAGATTACCAATGGCTGCAGCCAGAATATACTTGCCGCTTTGAAGCGGATATCCCAAATAATAATAATTTTCAGTCTCTGGCTTGTAGTCGTTTGCTGGAATGAAGAAAGAGCCCGGTGCTTTATTTTCAACGATCAGCTTTGGTGTTCCATTGTCCTCTCGATAAAACTGGAAAAAGATTTCTACCTCGCTTTTATAATTTTGGGGATCAGTAGTCGGCTGGGTAAATTCTAAATCGGCATTTTTAATTTTGGTAATAAAAATGCCAATATAAGTTCCTTTGGCCGGGAGAACGTAATTGCTTACAAATTGAAAAGGAATGTCAGTTTTAACCTGCCGGGTAGGTAAACCCTGTTCCAGCATGGCTTTAATATCTTTGGGTATTGCTGATTGAGCTTTTTGTTCTTTTTTCTGGTCTTTCTTTTGATCTTTTTTCTGAGGAGAAGCCTGGGAGAAACTTATTGAAAAGCTCAGGATCAAGATTAGAGCCAGAGATAAAACGAAAATCTTTTTGAAATTCATCTTTCCTCCTGTTTATAACATTTTACCGGCTTCTTAACTGCAAGAATTATGCCAGCTAAGAAGGGGATTTTTCTCCGATAATCTTATGATTTTTTACCTGTTTTGTAAACTTTATTTACAATTTCCTCTTAAAATTCTATTATCTATTCCCAGATTGAATTTTACCTTAAATGCCTGATATTTTTCAACTGATATTTTTTCACCGCTTTTAGATGTTCGCTATAAGAGTGATTAAAAATGTGGCTACCATCATTGCGAGAAACAAAATAGAGAAAATCAACTCTCGCCGGATAAAGGGCAGCCAGTAAAGACTCTTTTCCTGGGTTGCAGATAGGTCCCGGTGGCAAGCCGGGGTAAAGATAAGTATTGTAGGGGGAGTCAAGGTTTTTATCTTTTAGCCTCAAGTTTCCATCGAACCCATTTTGAAGCTTCAAAGCATATATTATTGTCGGATCACAATCGAGTTTCATTCCTATCCTCAGCCGGTTATGAAAGACTGCTGAAATTAGAGGCTTTTCCTCCGGCCGGGAAGTTTCTTTTTCAATAAGGGAAGCCAGGGTCACAACCTCTCTGATGCTCATTCCCAGCTCTTTTGCTCTTTTTCTTTCTTCTTCGCCGAATACCCGATTGAACTGTTCGACCATAGCCCTCACCACATTTTCTGCTTTGACTCCCCGGCTGATATAATAAGTATCAGGATATAAATAGCCCTCAAGATTCGTAGCTTTCGGATCAAAATTATGGATAAATTCTACCTGGCGGCAGGCCTCTAAAAAAGAACCTTCTATGGGATATTCTTTTTCAGACAGGAGGGCAGCAATTTCCTTACAGGTCAAACCTTCCGGTATAGTAATCGGATGCAGAAAAATTTTGCCTGCAATTAGATCCAGCATTATTTTTTTAGGTATGACCGGCGTTAAAAACTGATATTCGCCAGCGATCAAAAAGCGGGGAGAATAATAAAGACTGTAAGCCAGGCGAAATAACAGGGAATTAGGCAGAAGTCCTTCTTTATAAAGGATTTGAGCAATGGCTTTAGTTCTCCTTCCCTTCTCAATAAAAATTAACTTTTTCTCCGATTTTTGGCCATAAGGTTGGTTCAAAAATTCGGTCAAAGAAAAAGACAGAAAAAGATTAATTATGATAAGAGAGATTAAAATCAGCTTAATTATTTTTTGAATCAGATTGAACATTTTGGCGCTTTTTTTCCAGGTAAGCTTCTAAAATAATAACAGCAGCCAGTTGATCTTCTCTGTCTTTTTTTTCTTTAAAGCTGCCTTTGAATCCCTTCATTTTTTGGTTGGCTTCTTTGGTAGTCAGCCTCTCATCCCAGAGAACAACTTTTTTTCCGGTTACTTCTTCCAGCCAGCGAGCGAAATCCCGGCTGAGGTTAGCTCTGGTTCCCTCGCTTCCATTCATTCTCAAGGGCAAACCGAGGACTATTTCTTCGACTTTTTTTTCTTCGACCAGTTTTCTGAAGAAGGCTTTATTTTCATCTTCATTGTCTTTCAGTGTATAAGAGCCATAAGGTTGAGCAGTGATTTTTAGGGGATCGCTCAGCGCCAGTCCAAGATGACGATCGCCATAATCGATAGCCAATATTCTGGCCATTTCTCAGCTCCTCTTTAGGCAGCGTTTTTTTTGGCGATGTCTTTCTAAAGCCAGCTTAATCAGGCGATCTAAAAGCTCCTGGAAATTCAGTCCGCTGACCTCCCATAATTTTGGGTACATACTAATTTCAGTAAAACCAGGAATAGTGTTGATTTCATTAATATAAATTTTATCTGTTTCTTTTTCCAGGAAAAAATCGACTCGGGCCATGCCGGCTGCGTCTATCGCCCGGAATGAGGCAACCGCCAGCTCCTGTATTTTCCGGGTTAAAGAGACGGGTAAATCGGCCGGGATTCGAAATTCAGTTTTTCCTTCCAGGTATTTATCTGCATAATCATAAAATTCTCTGTGGGGAATCACTTCTCCGGGGAGGGAAGCGATCGGATGTTCATTGCCCAGGACACTGCATTCAATCTCCCGTCCATGAACAGCTTTTTCTATCAATATTTTCCGGTCGTAACGGAAAGCCAATTCCAGTGCTGGCTTGAGATTCTGGCTTTTTTTAACCTTGGAAATGCCAATTGAGGAACCAAGGTTAGCTGGCTTTACAAAAAGCGGAAAATCAAACCTGGAAATAATTAAATTTTCTATGGCCCTATTATTAGCCTTCCAGTCTTCTTCATTGATGATTAGATAAGGCACTACAGGGAGAGCTAAACGACTGAGTAAATTTTTAAAGATAGCTTTATCCATCCCAATAGCTGAGGCCATTACTCCCGCCCCGACATAGGCCACATCAGCCATTTCCAGCAGCCCCTGGATGGTTCCATCTTCACCATAAGGACCATGAAGAACAGGAAAATAAACTTGGCCCTTGATTTCTGGCCGTCCGGCCACTTTTAACCAGGGCAGAAAAGGGAAATATGGTCCGGTTCTAAGTTCTTTGGTAAGCGCAAAAGGCGAAATAACCTGTTTCCATTCTCCTTTTTTATTTATGTAAATTGAAACTGTCTCATATTTTCCCGGGTCAAGATTTTTGAAAATTGCTCGAGCTGAGATTATAGAAACCTCATGTTCAGCTGAGCGACCTCCGAAAAGAAGGACTATAGAAAGCTTTTTCTTCATGCGGAGAAATTTTAACCGATTTATAGGCAAAAAGAAAGATAGTTAAAACCAACACAAATTTATGTTGACATAAGAGAAAGAGGAAAATTATAATAAGCGCAGGGTGGAATAAATATTGCCAAGAGGTGCCAAGATGAAAAAACGTTTTTTTTCTTCGCCTGGAATTTTTCTATTTTTGGGCCTGATCCTGTTTGCCGGGCTTATTTCTAATAGTCTTTTTGGCCAGGAAAATCAGGTGCAGAAAGCTAAAATTTTTGCTGAAGAATATCCTCTTATCACCGATTCTGATATGTATTGTTCAATTTTAATCTGGGATCAGAAAATTCCAGAGATTAGAATTGTTGGCTCAGAGAGAGAAGATGAAAGAGCGATGATGGTTGATTCTGATACATTTTATATCAATAAAGGAAAAGAAGAGGGAATGGATGTGGGCCAGATGTTTCTGGCTTTGCAGATTGACCGCTTAATTCCGAAGTTAGGTTATGTCGCCCAGAAAAAAGGAAAGGTCAGAATTATCAGACTGGAAGACCATATGAGTGTGGCTAAGGTGGAAAAGAGTTGTGGCGATATTCAGGTAGGGAATTATTTAATACCTTTTGAGGAAAAAGAATCTGTTATTGGGAAAGATCTCGGCTATAACAATAATCTCAAGCCAGGTGAAAGCCTGGAAGGGAAAATCATTTATCTTGACACTGATTTTAATATCGTTTCTACTGGACATTGGGCAATTATCAATATTGGTTCTCAACAGGGATTGAAGGTAGGCCAGCAGATGACTATCTTTCGGCAGAAGAAGCCCAATTTTCCAAGAGAAGCCATCGGCAATCTGGTAGTAATCGATACTCAAAAGAAAACAGCTACTGTCCGTTTGCTTTCCTGCCGTGAAGCAGTGGAAAAAGGAGACATTGTACAGGTCAAGTAATTGTAGCCTTTTTTCCTTTAATCTGACTTTAAATCAGTTGACAGAAATGAATATTTTTGTTAGTTTTTCTATACTCGAATTGGGCCTGAGCGGGCGTAGTTCAGTGGTAGAACGTCTGCTTGCCAAGCAGAAGGCCGTGGGTTCAAGTCCCATCGCCCGCTCCATTGCTTGTTTCAGGATTTAGCTGGTGATGAAAATAAAGGCGCGGTACCCAAGCGGCTAAGGGAGAGGTCTGCAAAACCTCGACTCGTCGGTTCGAGTCCGACCCGCGCCTCCACCTCTCTTTATCCTTGTCCTGATAGAAAATAAATTTTATAGATTTTTTATCCCGCTTGTACATATGCTCTGATTATCAATCGAATAGATTTCAGAGATCTCATTTTCCAGAAGAAAATAATCCTTGACTGAGGATTTTGAGGTTCTATATAATCAAAGCAAAAAAGGAAGGAGGAGTAATGGACATTCTTTCCAGAGCTCAGGGGATTATTCTGAATCCAAAAGCAGAGTGGGAAAAGATCAAGGCTGAGCCTCAGACTTCGACTGAACTTTTTACCTCATATCTGGCGATTCTGGCGGCTATCCCTTCTGCTGCTCAATTTCTTGGTTACTGGCTTATCGGGCTAAGTATTCCTTTCAGGGGGCATATCAGGGTTGGTTTTGGTTTTTCCTTAGGCCGGGCAGTTGTTTCTTATGTTTTTTTATTGATTTCAGTTTATATCCTGGCTTTAATTATTAATGCTTTAGCTCCTACTTTTTCCTCCAGATCCAGCCAGGTAAATGCTCTCAAGCTGGCAGCCTTCAGTATGACTCCCTATTTTGTAGCTGGAATTTTTTATATCATTCCGGTTCTTTCTGTTATTGTCCTTCTTGCCGGGCTTTACGGTCTTTATGTCCTTTATCTTGGGTTTCAGAGCGGGTTAATGGAAACCCCACCGGAAAAAGTTATGGGCTACTTTGTTTTGACCATTGTCGTGGAGATAATTTTAGGATTGGTGGTGGGTTTAATTCTTGGGGCTATCTTTTCCCTCGGATCTATCTATCGCGGCTTTTAATTCCTCTATAATCTTGCTAAAAGCTTCTTCTGGTATTGGAGCTTGAGTAATGGGCCGGCCTATTACCAGATAATCTGCTCCTTTCTTGATGGCTTCGGCTGGGGTCATAATTCTTTTCTGGTCCTGGGCTTCGGCCCAGACAGGCCTAATGCCAGGGGTGATAATTTTTATTTTCTGGCCCAGCTCTGCCCGCAGCAGTTCTATTTCCTGCGGTGAACAGACGATGCCCTCTATCCCAGCTTCAACGGCCAGTTGAGCCAGCTTCAGTACCTGATTTTTTGAATCGGAGCTGAAACCAACTTCTAAGAGGTCGCTGTCTTTTAAGCTGGTCAAAATTGTTACTCCAAGAATCAAGGGTAAGGGTTTGTTCTCTTTTTCGGCGGTTTCCCTGGCAGTCTCTACAGCTTTTTTCATCATTTCTTTGCCGCCCGAGGTATGGATGGTGAGCATGGAAACACCATGACGGACAGCAGCTCTAACTGCCCCGGCCACGGTATTTGGAATATCGTGAAATTTTAAATCCAGGAAAACTTCGCGAGAATAATTTTTGACCAGCTCTAAAATTTCTGGGCCTTCAGCAGTAAATAGTTCCAGGCCTATCTTAAAAATCCTGGCTGCAGGAAGGGATTCGATTACTTTTCTTACTTCTTCTCGATTTTTTACATCAAGAGCGATAATCACTCTTTTTTTTATCTCATCCTGATTGCCCATTTTTAACCTCTTTTACTTTTTATACTTTTTTATTTTTTGCCTTTTTCTCAATTTTTATATTTTTACCATCTGGTTAATTGTTGCCCTCATATTTTAGATCTGCAAACTACCCGTCAATTCGCTTATTTTCAAAATTCTATTTTCTTCGGCCCACTTTTTCATTCCCTGAATAATTTTGAGACAGGCCTCGGGATCAACGAAATTAGCTGTTCCTACCTCGACCGCTGCAGCTCCCGCTACCATAAATTCCAGAGCATCTTCAGCGGTGAAAATTCCTCCTATGCCCACAACCGGTATTTTTACGGTATTGGCTACCTGCCAGACCATTCTCAGGGCAATTGGTTTTATGGCGGGGCCGCTTAGCCCGCCTAATATATTGCCCAGTTTGGGTTTTCTGGTTTTAAGGTCTATGGCCATAGCCAGAAAAGTATTTACTAAAGAAATGGCCTGACTGCCGCCTTCTTCCGCCGCTACTGCCACCGAGGTTATATCGGTGACATTGGGAGAAAGCTTAGTGATTAATGGCAGAGAGGAAACCTGTTTAACTTTTTTCACTGTTCGGTAGGTAGCCTCCGGATCCTGAGCCGGACATCTACCACCTTCTCTGACGTTGGGGCAGGAAATATTAAGCTCCAGGGCATCAATGCCTTCAAACCGGCCTAAATAATCTGCTACCAGGGCATATTCGTCCTCTTCTTCACCGCAGACATTGACAATAATTGCGGTGTCCAGGTCCTGCAGCTGAGGCAGGACCTCCTCACAGAAAGCTTTAACTCCAATGCCTTGAAGACCGATAGAATTAATCAAACCACTGGGGGTTTCAGCCAGACGTGGAGGCGGATTTCCTTCTCTCGGGTTGAAATACAACCCTTTGACTACAAATCCTCCAAGTAACTCCAGGTTAAAAAATGGTTTGAATTCCAACCCATAGCCAAATGTTCCACTGGCTGCCAGAACCGGATTTTTGAGTTTTAAAAATCCCAGGTCAATAGATAGATCAACCATATTTCTTCTCCCCCCAGATAATTTCTTGAGCCGAAAAAACTGGCCCATCCTGGCAGACCTTGAGATAGTGAATTGCTCCATTTTTTTTGATTGGTTGAGCGCATCCCCAGCAGGCTCCAATTCCACAGCCCATAATTGTTTCTAAAGAAAACTCAGCCGGTAAATTATTTTTCTGACAGATTTCAGAAAGCCTTTTCATCATTGCTTCCGGGCCGCAGGCAAAAAGGAAGGCTGGAGCTCGCTGCTGGAGTTCCTTTTCCACCAATTCTGTGACCATCCCGGGGAAACCTGCACTTCCATCGTCAGTTGAAATTCTGGTCTCAATCCCGGCTTCTTCCAATCGCTGGCGCAAGGGAAGGTCAGCCGAAGTCTTTCCCCCATAAAAAATTATCGGTCTGGCTTCAACTGCTCTTAATTCTTTTGCCAGAAAAAAGAGTGGAGCCAGTCCCCTGCCGCCGCCAACGCAAAAAATTTCTTTTTCCTTAAATTCTTTTTTCAGGGAAAATCCGTGTCCTAAGGGACCAATTACATCTAATATTTCCCCGGGTCTTTTTTCAGAAAGTAGTTTGGTTCCTTTTCCGGCTATTTGGAAAAATATTTCAACCTCCTGGTTGGTTCGGTTATGAAGGCTGAGTGGACGGCGTAGCAGAGGAGAATCGGTCTCTGAGACCTTTATCATCAGAAACTGCCCGGGCTGACTTGAACGGGCGATTTCAGGCGATTCCAGGCTGAAAAGAAAATAGCTTCCCCAATTTTTTTTGTCCACAATTCTGGCTTGCCGGTCAATAATCATTTTAATTATTTTAACCTTTTGTTTTATTGTGTTTTATTGAATTTAATACCAGAAAAAACTGCAGATAGCAAATTTTTATGCTATCTCATAGCGGGAGACGATAAAAATTATTGTTGTATATCTCAGGTGCTATAATTTATAATTATACTTAATAAATATCAGGAGGAATCATCTATGTTTATATCCCGACGGTCCAAGGAAATCCAGGCTTCTCCCATCCGCAAACTCAAACCATTTGCGGATGAAGCCAAAAAAAGAGGAATTTATATTTATCATCTTAACATTGGTGACCCGGATATTGCCACGCCCAAAGCTATTATTGACGCTTTTCATCATTATAACGGACCTATACTGGGTTATGGTCCATCTCAGGGCTTTGAAGAGCTCCGTCAGGCAATTGCCGATTATTTTGCTGGGTATGATATCAAGCTTACTGCTGATAATGTCCTTATAACTATTGGTGGTTCCGAAGCTATTCATTTTTCTTTTTCTGTGGTGGCCGACCCCGGAGATGAAATCATCATTCCTGAACCTTTCTACACCAACTATAATGGCTATGCCACTTTTGCTGACGTAAAAATAGTGCCCCTGCCGCTTAAAGTAGAAGATGGCTTCCGCTTGCCACCTGCCGACCGGATTGAATCTTTGATAACCCCCCGGACGAGAGCTATTTTGCTTTGTTCTCCCAACAATCCTACAGGCACAGTCTATACTGCAGAAGAATTAAAGCAGGTAGTGGATCTGGTTAAAAAGTATGATTTGTTTTTAATTGGCGATGAGGTCTATAAAGAATTTATTTATGATGGTCTCAAGCATAAAAGCATTCTGGAGTATCCGGAAATTGAAGATCGGGTTATTGTAGTTGATAGTATTTCAAAACGCTTCAGTTCCTGCGGAGCCAGGATAGGGGCAGTAATTACCAGGAATGAGGATGTTTATCAGGCCATCCTTAAATTTGCTCAGGCCAGACTCTGTCCTCCATCTGTGGAGCAGTATGCGGCTCTTTCTGCTTATCGCCTGGGTATGGACTATTTTGAGCCGGTGAGGCAGGAGTATCAGAGGCGGCGCGATGTGCTATTTACTGGTTTGACTTCCATCCCAGGGGTAGTCCTGCGCAAACCACAAGGTGCTTTTTATATGATTCCCCGGCTTCCAGTAAAAGATTCGGAGCATTTTGTTCAGTGGATGCTGACTGATTTTTCTCTGAACAATAAAACGGTTATGGTAGCTCCGGGCCCTGGCTTTTATGCCACTGCCGGGCGGGGCCAGGATGAAGTGAGAATTGCTTACGTCCTTAAAGAGGAGGATTTGAAAGAAGCCATTGAAATCCTGCGTCAGGGACTGGAGAAATATCGAAAGCTTTTTAGCTGAAAGGCTTATGGGGGTAAAAAAAATCATATTCGACCGCCGAACTTTAGTAGGAATTTGCATTATTTTTCTTCTGTCAGTTTTTCTTGGTAGCGTTGCCAATATCGGGTTGATTAAAAGATATTTAAAGGGGGAATTTAAACAGGCTTTTATCTCCCGGGAAAGTTTCCCCGGTTTGGTATTTATATCTTTGCCTGAAGCAGAAGAATTGTGGTTCAGCAGGCAGGCGATTTTTATCGATAGCCGAAGTCGAGAAGAATATCAGCTTGGCCATATTCCAGGAGCTGTGTCTCTGCCTCTGGTAGAAGCGAAAAGAGAGAAGATTAAATTTTTTGAAAATTTTCCACCCGGGACAGCTCTGGTAATTTATTGTGAAGGAGGAGATTGCCAGACCAGTCTGAATTTAGGGAAAATTCTTTATCAAAGAGGATTTAAAAATATAAGAATTTATTCCGGGGGATGGACTGAGTGGGTAAATGCCGGAAAACCAGTGGAAAAATGAAAAATTTATTAAAAAACAGATATTTTTTGTTGGGGCTAAGATTGATAGTGGGTGGTATTTTTATCTGGGCGGCCATAAGCAAAATAGCTGATCCGCTCAGCTTTGCTCAGGATGTCAAAAATTATCGTCTGGTAGGTCAGCTTTTGTCTTTTTTAACTGCTTTGTTTCTTCCCTGGATAGAATTGATAACAGGAATTTTTCTTATCTTGGGCATATTTCCAAGAGCCTGTGCCCTGCTGCTTAGTTTGCTGCTTACTTTCTTCATAATTTTGGTAACAATAACCATTATCCGGGGAATAGATGTGGAGTGCGGTTGTTTTGGAACTTTTAGCCGCCGCACAGACTTCTGGCTTATCCTGGAAGATTTGATCTGGCTAATTATTTCTTTGCTGCTTCTTTTTTCGCCGGCTAATGATTTTAGCCTCTTCAGATTCAGGAATGAAAATCATAAAATGGCTCAAGAGTCTGAGGAAATAAATTAAAAATTTTTTAAAAATCTATCAACTTCAACAGATAAAAAAGGAAACAAGTTGGTGAGATAGCCCAAAAAATGGAATTTTGAATTTATTCTCCAGGAAAAAGTCAATTTTTTATCTTTTCTCTTCTGTAATGCCTGATATTTCACATATTTAATACCCCGGAAGTCTTGAAATTTTAATCGGGTAAGAGTATATTTTTTTGAACGATATTAAACTGAAGAAGGAGTTAGTGTTATGGCCAAAAAATATGTTTATTTTTTTGGAGCTGGTAAAGCTGAAGGCAATAAGGATATGAAGGATATTCTTGGGGGGAAAGGAGCGAATCTGGCAGAAATGGCCAGCATTGGTCTTCCAGTTCCCCCTGGTTTTACCATTTCTACTGAAGTATGTGCTCTTTTCTTTAAAGCCGGAAATAAAATGCCAAAAGAGGTTGAGCAACAAGTAATGGTGAATCTTAAAAGATTAGAAAAAATTTCCGGTCAGAAATTTGGTGGAGAAGCCAATCCGCTTCTGGTTTCTGTTCGCTCAGGAGCTAAATTTTCTATGCCGGGAATGATGGATACCATTCTCAATCTTGGCCTGAACGACCAGACGGTTGAAGGTCTGGCTAAGAAGACCGGAAATCGCCGATTTGCTCTGGATTGTTATCGCCGCCTAATTCATATGTTTGGGGATGTGGTACTCGGGATTCCCAAGAAAAAATTTGAAGAAATTCTCAGGGCTAAAAAAGAATCTATCGGCATCCAGTATGACCACGAGTTGACAGAAAAAGTCCTGGAAGAAATAATCAGTGAATATAAAAAGCTGGTGGCTTCGGAAACTGGTCGGGAATTTCCCCAGAATGTCCTGGACCAGCTAAAACTGGCTATTTCTGCGGTTTTTAAATCATGGAATAATCCCCGGGCAATTACTTACAGGAGGCAATACCATATTTCAGAAGACCTGGGAACAGCAGTTAATATTCAGCAGATGGTTTTTGGCAACTATGGGCCTACCTCAGCTACAGGAGTAGGCTTTACCCGAAATCCAGCTACCGGGGAAAAGGAACTCTATGGCGAATATCTGGTTAATGCTCAGGGCGAGGACGTTGTAGCGGGAATAAGAACACCTTCTCCTCTGAAGAATCTGGAAAAAGAAATGCCCCAGGTTTTCAAACAATTAGTTTCGGTGGTCAAAAAACTGGAAAAGCATTACGGTGATGTTCAGGATTTTGAATTTACTATTCAGGAAGGTAAGCTCTACATGCTCCAGACCAGAAATGGCAAGAGAACCGGGATGGCTGCGGTGAAGATTGCAGTTGACCTGGTGGAAGAAGGTTTAGTTTCTAAGGAACAGGCTCTGCTTAAAGTTGAACCTGAAGCTCTCAATCAACTTCTTCATCCGATTTTTGATGTGGAAGAAAAGAAGAAGCATCCTGTTTTGGCTAAAGGTCTGGCTGCTTCTCCAGGAGCTGCTACCGGGCAAATTGTTTTTACGGCTAATGAAGCTGTAGCCTGGAAAGATCAGGGTAAGAAGGTTATTCTGGTTAGAGAAGAAACTTCCCCTGATGATATCCACGGAATGAGTGCTGCTCAGGGTATTCTTACCGCTACTGGTGGAATGACTTCTCATGCCGCCGTGGTTGGGAGACAAATGGGTAAACCGGCAGTGGTAGGATGTGGGGCTATTAAAGTAAACGAAGAAGAAAAAGCATTTTATGTAAGTGGAAAAAAATTAGTCGAAGGTGACTGGATTTCAATAGATGGTTCAACGGGCGAAGTTCTGGAAGGAGAAATTCCTACCAGACCTTCTGAGATTCTGCAAGTGGTTAAGGGCGAGAAAAAACCTGAAGAATCAAGTATTTATCAGTATTTTTCCAAATTGCTTTCCTGGGCTGATAAATCAAGACGGCTTAAGGTTAGAGCTAACTCTGACACACCACCTGATGCTCGGGTTGCCTTTGCTTTCGGGGCGGAGGGAATTGGCTTAGCCAGAACTGAGCATATGTTTTTCGGTCCAGAACGCCTGCCCATAGTAAAAGAAATGATTATGGCGGAAACCGAGGAAGAAAGGCGCCGGGCTCTGGCCAAACTTCTTCCTTTCCAGAAACAGGATTTTTATGAATTTTTTAAAGAGATGAAGGGAAATCCAGTGACCATCAGAACCATTGACCCCCCGCTTCACGAATTCCTGCCGAGGAGAGAAGATTTGATGGTGGAGCTGGCTGTTTTGAAAGCTACCGGCAGCGACCCGGAAAAAATTGCTGAACTGGAGAAATTGCTGTCCAGAGTAAAAGCTCTGTCCGAGTTCAACCCGATGCTCGGCCACAGAGGCTGCCGTTTAGGCATTACCTATCCTGAAATAACCGAGATGCAGGCTCAGGCTATCTTTGAAGCAGCTTGCGAACTAACCAGGGAAGGCCAGAAAGTTTTTCCGGAAATTATGATTCCTCTGGTTGGTAACGTCACCGAGCTCGCCAATCAAAAAGCCATTGTTAACCGGGTGGCTGAAGAGGTGATGAAGAAGTACGGAGTGAAGATAAAATACACCGTGGGCACTATGGTGGAGATTCCAAGAGCTGCCCTGACTGCTGAGGAAATAGCCAGGGAAGCTGAATTCTTCTCCTTTGGCACTAACGACCTGACCCAGACTACCTATGGTATTTCCAGAGATGATAGCGCTAAGTTTTTGAATTACTACCTGACTCATGGTATCTGGACAGATGATCCGTTTGAAACTCTTGACCAGAAGGGAGTAGGCCTACTGATGAAGTGGGCGGTAGAAAAAGGTCGCCAAACCAGACCGGAGCTCAAGGTCGGTATTTGCGGTGTTCATGGCGGCGATCCGAGATCGATTGTCTTCTGCCATAAGATTGGCCTTAATTATGTTAGTTGCTCGGCCTATCAAATTCCGATAGCTCGTCTGGCTGCGGCTCAGATAGCCATTCAAGAGAAAATGGCTGAGGCTGAAAAAGTAAAGGCGGCCAAAGTAGAATCTACCAAAATTACCAGAAAGGCTACCAGAAAAGCCGCTTTTAGGGGAAAAGTGAAAAAAGTTAAAAAGTAAAGCTTTTGTTTAGATTAAAGCCCTGAGCCTGTTCTGAGCTCAGGGCTTATTTTTTATGATGGAACAGTCTGACTTTAAAAGATTTATTTTTTTTGGTATGTTAGCTTTCTATGGCTGATTTTTTTAATTCAGTTTTTTCCTACTTTGGACTAAAGGTTCCCTTCAAGTTTATTTACAGCAACGAATACTGGATGGTGGATATCGGGCGGCATGTTTTTCCAGTGAAGAAGTACCGGATGCTTTACGAAAAGGTTATCGCTCTTGGAGCCAGGCACAGGAATTTTATTGAGCCCCAGGAGGCAAAGGAAAATGACTTGCTTTTAGTCCATACCTCGAAATACATCAAAAAAGTCAGCACCGGGACGCTCTCTTCAATCGAGCTTCAGGCTCTGGAACTGCCTTTTTCTCCAGAGGTTGATAGGTTCTTCAGGCTGATGACCGGCGGAACGATAAAGACGGTGGAGGAAGCTCTGAAAACCGGTCTGGCGGTCCACCTTGGTGGTGGCTTTCATCACGCTTTTCCCGACCACGGAGAAGGCTTCTGTCTGTTCAATGATGTGGCCGTAGCTATTGAGAAAATGAAACATGAAAACAAAATCAACCGGGCCATGGTGGTTGATTGCGATTTGCATCAGGGTAATGGAACGGCTTTTATCTTTTCTAAGAAAGATTATGTTTTCACTTTTTCTATTCATCAGATGGACATCTATCCATCAGAAAAACCCCCAAGTGACCTTGATGTTGGTTTGTGGTCTGGAGATAACGATGAGGCTTATCTTTCCGCTTTAAGCCCGCATTTTCCCCGAGTTTATCAGGAATTTAAACCTGATCTGGTAGTTTATATAGCTGGAGCTGACCCTTATCGCCGGGATATGCTCAGCGGCCTGGATATATCGGCGGAAGCCCTGAAAAAAAGAGACCGCATTATTATCGAAAGTGCTCGAAAACTAAAAATTCCAATAGCTATAGTTTTGGGTGGTGGCTATGCCCCAGAGATCGAAGAGACAGTTCAAATCCATCTTAACACCATTCGGACAGCGATTAAAACCTACAGTCGGAAGCTTTAATTTTGGACTATATCTTTGATCTAACTTAGATAATTCTGGCTACCCCTTAAAATTAGCCTTTCAGCTATAATTATTCCTGGGAAAAAACGTGGGCAAAGACCTTGGCATCACCTACCATATTATCAATTATGCAGTACTCATTGGGCATATGGGCAGTTTCATCCAACCTTGACCAGCAGGCAGCAGAAAACCCGGACCGCCGGAATAGAGCAGCCACTGTCCCGCCTCCAATTCCCATCGCCCGAGCTTCTTTCCGGTAAACTTCCCGAACAGCTTTTTTTATGGCCTGAACTACCTGCGCCCGAGGGGAAGTTGGCGGCGCTGCTGGTGCCTTTTGCACGATTTCGGTTTCTATTTTGACCTTGAATTTTTTCTCGATAGAAGCAGCTATTTTACTGATAGCATTTTCTACCTTTTCTACCTGATAGGCTGGAAGAATTCGGCAATCCATGTAAAAGATATCCTCACCAGGAATAGTATTGATGTTGGGAACATTGGCTTCTTTTTTGGTTGGTTCGAAGGTGGAAATTGGTGGACTGAATAGTCGGTCTCTTTTATTAAAAATCTGATAAAGATTCTGGAGTTCAGTAATTAAAAAGCTGGCAGCTTTAAAGCTATTTATCCCCTTTTCTGGAGTCGAACCGTGAGCCTGCTTGCCCCTGGTTTTGATCTTCAACCATAGAATGGATTTTTCGGCTACTTCAATCATCGTTCCATTGGAGTTACCGGCATCAGGTACAATGATCAGGTCGTCGGGGCGGAAAACTTCGCTGTTATTCAGGACGTATTCTATGCCTTTTTTACTTCCAGTCTCTTCATCGGCCACCAGAGCAATGCCCACGTCATAAACTGGCTTAAGGTTTTCAGCCATGAAAGCCTTTACTGCGAAAATAGAAGCGACCATGTCCTGCTGATTATCTTCCACTCCGCGCCCATAGATCCTGCCTTTTTCTACCCAGGCTTTAAAGGGGTCGGCCCGCCAGAGAGAAAGCTCCCCTGGAGGAACCACGTCCATGTGAGTCATAACCCAGATAGTTTTCTGTGAGCTGTGCCCTCGATAGAAAGCCAGAATATTGGGTCGGTATCCTTGAGGTGCCTCTGGGTCTGGAGCTTTAATGACTGAAATATCCTGGAAACCAGAATCCCGAAGATATGATTCCAGAAACTCAGCCTTCTTGGCTTCACCTTCACCACCACTTGTGGGAGAGATAGCGGGTATAGCACACAATTTAGTCTGGAGATCAATCATCTCATCCCGGAAAGATTCAAGCCTTTTGGCCAGGCGCTTAAAAATTGCTTTATCTGACATTTATAACTCCTTTAAAGTTTAAATTATGATAACATCGATTAATTGGCTTTTGCAACATTAAAGATTTTTTTGAAGGAACAAGTCGAATTGGCCAATTTCCATTTTTCGCTTTTAATAATTAAAAAATAATCTACTCTTGACTGATTTTCGTTAGAGGAGAAGTTAATGCTTGACATACAGGGGGTTGAAGATAAAATCAATGATGGGCTTTTTTCGTTAAAGGATTTTAATTAGATTTATAAAATGGATAAACCGACAGTTCTTTTGGTTGCGGGCTCAGCTGAGCTGGGAAGTAGTGAGAGTCTGTTGCTTGATTATCTCTTAAGCTCAGGAGAAAAATTTTTTAATCCCATTATTATTTTTCCGGCAGAAGGTCCACTTACGGCCCTCTTCAGTCAGTCTGGTCTGGAAACTTTAATTATCCCCGGCAAGGACTATCTGACAGATTTTCACCAGTTATGGAAGCAACCTTTGGCCTGGATTTATAATCTTAGCAGCTTTGTTAAAATGCGCCGGGTAATCAGAAGCAGAAGGGTTCGATTGGTCATCAGCCTTTCTTTTATTAATTGGACCGGGGCCCTTTCAGCCAGACAGGAAGGTATTCCTCATATCTGGATGATAAGGGAAGATTTGTCAGCGCCCAAGAGCTATCTGAAATTTTTTTGGGGAGAATGGTTGGCCAGCCGCCTGGCCAATGATTTATCGGTCAAAATCCTGCTGGAATCTTCCCGGGTAGCTAAAATGTTTAGCAGAAAAAGAACTCGAGATAAAGCTGAGGTTTTGCCCCCGGCTATAGATGCAGATAGGTTTCTTGGCCGGCTCAATGAGTCTTCTTCGGCCATCCTTTCCTTGGAGAGAAACCTGGCAGTTTTTATTAATGATTTTGATAAAAAAAGGATCGAATTAATTATAAAATCTGTACTTCAGGCCCTTAAGAATGACTCAAAAAAAGAAAAAGCACTAACCAAATTATTTATCTCTTTTCCCGGTATAGAGAAGAATAGAATTAAACAACTCGGAGATAATCTGGAATTCGTGGCGGCAGAGGCTCATCTTAACTCGGAGATTTTCCTTATGGATTTTTCTGATTTTTATTTCCAGCCAAATATCTGGAAAAAGTTTATGGCTGCAGTTATTATCCCCGGGTTTGATCCGCTGAGCCGATTAGTTCTGGAAGCTGGCCTGGCCGCTGTGCCGCTGGTGATAGAAAATGGAGCAGCGTCTGAGCTAATTATTCCCGAGCAGACCAGCCTGGTATTTTCTTCAGGTAATTTTCAGGAACTCACGACCAAATTGAGGCTTCTTTTAACTGATGAAAATTACTGCCGCTTGCTCGGACTCGCAGCCAGGCGGCACCTTACTCAGAGTCATTCTCTTAAAGACTGGGCAGCGCGGTGGGAGAAAATAATCAGAGATTTTATCCTCTGAATAAAGCCCGTATTCCTATCCAGACATACTGTAAACCGGAAATTATTGTGGCCAGAACTGTTAAATCATAAAACCAGCTTAATTGACTTACGGGTCGGTTTAAAAAATTAAAAAACAGAACACTTATTACCGTCAATAACTGACAAACAGTGGTGGTTTTACCGATAAGAGTCGGGGGAAATTTCTTTTTTTTCTTTAGTCCCAGTAGCACGCCTATTCCCATGAGGATAAGCAGATCCCGGCCCAAAACTGTCCAGAATACTCTCCAGGGGATAGTATTGGGAAAAGCATAATCAGAAAAGCTCAGCAAAAAGAAACTGCTGAAGAGAAGAAGTTTGTCAGCTAAGGGGTCGAGCCATAAGCCAGCTATTGAACGCTGATGCCAGAGGCGAGCAACTAAGCCATCAAGCAAATCAGTCAGTCCTGCCAGGAGGAAAATAAGGAAAGCTTCAGCCTGTTTATGTTTAAGGAGAAAGGCAACGAAAAAAGGTACAAGAACAATGCGGAGTAAAGTCAAATAGTTGGGTAAAGTGGCAAAAGTTGATTTTAATTCATAAGCCTGGTTACTGCCATTATTCATAGGTCTTCTTTCCACTGTCACTTAATCAAGTTTACCAGAAGGTCGGCTATACTTAAAGCCTCAGCTCCAGAAACAGGCATATCTGGCATAAATTTCTTCTGTGGATACAGCTCCATGAGTTGATAGGCAACCATCTCAACAGCTGGCAGGTAATAGAGATTTTCAGTGGGGATATCGCTAATCTGGATCTTGTTTTCAGGAATTTGAGGAATTAATTTTTTGCCTTTTCCTTTCAGGTAATTAATCAAACGGAAAAATGTTTCGGCCAGCTCAGCTCTGGTGATGACCCGGTTGGGCTCAAAGGTATGGTTATCATAAATATCCATAAGATTAGCGGCGGTAACCTTGATGATAAAGCGAGCTGCCCAGCTGGTAGATATATCCACAATTATAGGCGGATTGGTGGGCTCTGGTAGATATTGGTTAAATTTAACCCCTAAAATAGCTGCCAGGTCCTGCCTGGAAATGCTCTGCAATTTAGGAATTTCATTATAAAGGCTGGGAATTTCAACAATACCTAATTGATTTTTTAAGAAGTTTATTTTTTCCTGGACCTGCTTATCTCCAGGAGTTAGAGCCTGTAACCTTTCATAAATATCCAGACTCTGACTGAGGTCGTCATTCTCTAACAGAGTTTCAGCATATTCTTTTAAGATCTGCTTATCTTTTGGAGATAGACTGCTCAATGTTTGATAGTGGTTGAGAGCTTGAGGATATTTTTTTTCACTTCGATAAATCCGGGCCAATTGAAGATGGGCATCAATAGAATTGGGGGAATAGAACAAAGCCTTAAGCAGGGCTTGCCTGGCTTCTTCTTTTTTATTCTGACTTAGTAAAGATTGGGCTTCTTTTATCAGGGTCTGGGTTTTCTGAGCTTTTAAATCTTCATATTTTGGTTTGGCCCAGGAGTTTTCCGGTTCTTTTTTTAAAATTTCTCTGAGTTGAATAAAAAGCTTCTCTTCATCTTTCTGCTCTTCATAGACAGTAGCCAAGCCGATACGAGCTGAAATCAAATCGGGGTTTAATTCTAAAGCTTTAAGGAAAAAAGCTTCGGCGGCTGATAAATCTTTTTCATAAAGCCGGCAATAACCTTCGCCTAAGTGGAAGAAGGCATTCTTTTCTCCCAGTCTCAGAAATTCTTTCCTGGCTCCATCGATATTTCCTCGCTTAAGGTTTTTCCAGCCCTCTTCAAAAGCGATCCTGTCGTTAAGAGTGAGTTGAGTCATCTGGAATGGCGGCGGTTCTTCCAGGTAAAAGGAGGGAGGAATATAAGTTTTTTGAAAGGTGGCGCAGCTAACCAGAAAGATAATAGCCAGAAGAAACCAGTATTTTCGCCTCACAGGTTTTCTCCTTTCTGGAGATAGGGCAAATAAGGGAAAAGATTGGCCTTTTCTGCCATAACCTGATATTCCCAGCCCTCAGCTATCTCTGTTTTCCGGATGATTATAGCTTTGCGGATTAGAGAATTGAGCAGTTCAGTTCTGGATCTGGGAATGCGTAGTTTAAAACTCTCAAAGTTTTTAAAAAGCACTCTTTGCAACCTTTCTTTAAGAACTTCCAATCCCTCTCCGGTTAAAGCAGAAAGATAAATGGGCGAGTGACCATCAGGCCGATTTCCGGCCAGAACCTCCCTTTTTTCTTCTTCGGGCAGTAAATCAACTTTATTAAAAATTTTAATAATTGGAATGTCAGAGATTTCCAGGTCTGCAAGAATTTTCTCTACAGCCGCTGCCTGTTCCCGAGATTCAGGAGAAGTAATATCTACTACATGAAGCAGGCAATCAGCTTCTCTGATTTCTTCCAGAGTAGCTCTGAAGGCCGAGATCAATTCCACCGGTAATTTTTTGATAAAACCCACTGTGTCGGAAAGGAAAAAATACAATCCATTGGATAGGGTAACCCGTCTAACCATGGGATCGAGAGTAGCAAAAAGATAAGGTGAGGTATAGCGTTTCTCTCGTGTTAGATAATTAAAAAGAGTGGATTTTCCTGCACTGGTGTAGCCTACAAGAGAAGCAGTTGGAATCAGTGATCTTTTCCTGTTTACTCTCTGTCTGGCTCGCCTTTTTTGCAATCCGTCAATTTCTCTTTTGATTTTGTTAATTCTATCTGTGATCCGTCGACGATCCTCTTCCAGCTTTTTTTCACCGGGCCCCCGTGTTCCAATTCCGCCACCTAAGCGGGAAAGAGCCTGCCCTTTTCCTTTTAAACGTGGTAATAAGTAGGTCAACTGGGCCAGCTCTACCTGCAGTTTTCCTTCATTAGTTCGAGCTCTCTGAGCAAAAATGTCCAGGATGATCTGAGTGCGATCAATAATCTTTACCTTTAAAGCTTCTTCCAGGTTTCGCTGTTGCCCGGGGCTCAGATTATGATCAAAGACAATCAGGTCAGCTCCAGTTTGTTTAACCCGCCTGGCCAGCTCTTCTACCTTACCCTCACCAATAAAATATTTTGGACTGATGCTGCTTCTATACTGGAAAATTTTTTCCACCACTGTAGCTCCAGCAGAAACAGTCAGACCGGCCAGCTCGGATATTGAATCTTCAGCTTCATCCTTTTCTTTTTTGTTGGTGGCTAAATTCACTAAAATGGCTCTTTCCATTTGTTCCTTTTTTACCAGCTAATTTTTTCTTTGATGTATTTTTCTATATTTTCCCGGTCACTTGCCTCAAACCAGATGATTCCTGGCGTTTTTTTAAACCAGGTCAGCTGTCTTTTAGCGTAATGTCTGGTTTCAAGCTTGGCCAAGTTAATAGCCTCATCCAGGCTAATTTCGCCTCTCAAGTATCTTAATACCTGCCGGTAACCAAGACCTTTAAAAGGAGTAGCCTCCGGAGAAACTCCTCTGGCCAGAAGATTTTTAGCTTCTTCCACTATCCCCAGAACAAACATTCGATCCAAGCGTTCTTCAATCCGCCTATAAAGCTCCTTTCTTTCTAATTTTAGCCCAATCTGAAAAAGAAGAAAACCCTTATTTTTTAGGGGTGAGGCCGTCTGATGAAAATGCTCCGAGATGGGTTTGCCCGTTAGGTAATAAACTTCCAGGGCTCTGATAAGTCGAACCCTGTCTTGAGGAGTGATTTTTTGAGCATATTCCGGATCAATCTGCTTAAGCTTCTGATAAAGATGGCTGAGGCCTTTCTCTTCAGCTTCCTGTCTGAGCTTCCGTCGTATGGTTTGATCCCTTCCCGGCCCCGGAAAAAGTCCTTCCACCAGAGCTTTGTGGTAAAGCCCGGTTCCGCCGACTACAATTGGCAGATGCCCTTTTTCCGATATTTTTTCAATCAATTCGGTTGCCAATCGGGCAAAGTCTGCCGCTGAAAATTGTTCATCTGGCTCAAGAATATCAATTAAATGATGGGGAACTAACTGACGGAGCTCGGCCGAGGGTTTATCGGTACCAATATCGAATCCTCGGTAAACCTGCATTGAATCGCAACTGATTATTTCTCCATTGTATTTTTGGGCAATCCACAGGGCGGTGGCACTTTTACCAACTGCAGTTGGACCTACTATGACCAGAACTTTATTGACTTTATCGACCAATTTTTATCCTGATTAAAATAAATAGGGCTATGGCTGTGAGAATAATTAGTAATCCTAACAGCTGTTTTTTTCTCATAGTGGTTCCCCGATTTTTTTCAGGCTTTTGACCAGTATCTCTTCCTGCTGGTTTCCTAAATTTTTTTTAACCAGAAAAAGCTCGGCCATTAAAATCTCATCAAATCCCCGAAGAAGTGCTTTTCTTTCTTTTAGACTGAGCTCATTAAGGCTAAAACGGAGCATGGCCCGCGGTTCGAAGCGGCCATCAGGTTTAATTTCCAAATTTAAAAAAATCGGGTCAAGATATTCTTGCGTCTCTCGGTAGCATTTTTCTATTAAATTAAAAGCCACAGGGCCAAGTTGCTTGGCTATATATTTATAAATGAAGGCACACTTTTCATTAAAAGCAGCCAGGCTTTTTTCCAGATCAGCTGAATTTATCTGTCCGTTGTTTTCTAATTCCAGACCATCCGTAGTAAAATCTATCAGCTGCAGACAGCTCAAAGCCAGAATTGTCTTTCGAGTTTCAGTCGGTCCTAACCAGGACTCGGCCAGAAGCTGACCGAAGGTTTTTGGAGTCTGAAGGAGGTTCCAGAGATAGATTTCAGCCGGGCGAAGATTAATTTTGCTGGCATAAGAAGGAGTCTGGCGTAGAATTAAATTTTTTTCTTTTGGTAAGAAGCGATTAAAATCATCTACTCTTGTGATTTTTCTGATTCCCTCCAGAATGACGGCAGGAGTGAAAACTCCTTTCAGGAGGATATCTTCCTCCTTGAAATTTTCCTCTTCAAATTCAGTTGTTATCTCTGGGAGAGGAAAATAATCAATCAACCTCGAGGTTAGAAAATTATTAATCAATTCAAAAGCCTCAGCAACAGTTAGAAATCCGTGTTCTATTAAAATGGCCATAGTAGAACTGATCCTGTCAGAGCCAAGAAGCTGCCGGTTTAATCTTAAGGGAGGTTCAACTTTTCTAATTTCTATCAGCCATTCAAGGAAATCTTTTTCGGGAAAATAAGTTTTCACGGCTGTCACTTCACCTTTGACCAGGCAGAAAATTTTCTGGTCCGAACCGGGGTTAATCAGCAGTTTTCCTGATCGTCTTTCTTCCCATAATTGAAAAAGAATCCGAGGCAGAAAAGAACCGGTATTATTTATTTTAGAATTTATGGCCATAATTTTAATTTATAAGGCCTGAATTGACTTGTCAATCAAACCTCAGGATTATATCCGGCTCATTCCCCAGATACCCAGGGCAATGTTGACCATAGTTTTTAATCCCCAGAAGAGGTAGGAAATTAACAGTGATTTTTTTAGGTCCAGCTTGAAAATAGAGGAAATAGCATAAGCCAGGATACCAAACATCCATAGCTGGAATAGATCAATGCTGGTAAGAATTATGTAAGTGGAAGAAGTTGGTTCCAGATGGGGAAAGAAAACAGCCAGACCAGTAGATATTTTAAAGACGGATTGTTTAGCATTAGCTAAAAAGAACCTGACTCCATTCCCCAGAATAGCATTTATGTAATTAGCATGAAGCATGGCACTGAGAAGCTGGCGATAACTGCCCTGAGTAGAGAAAAATTTAGCCAGAACCATAAGAATTAGCGCTTGAAAAGCTATGCCCAGAAGACTAAAAATTCCGACGTAAATTCCCTGCGCCAATCTGGTGGAAGTGGTTGTTTCTTCAGCTTTTTTTCGGGTTGATTCCAGCAGCGTATTATACCGCTCTTCACCCAGTTGCTGTTTAAGTTTGGTGCTATGCTGCATTAGCTGATAATTGTCCCGGGCAGAAAAAGGGGCAATTAAAAAGCCATAAATAATGGTGGCTATTAGAATTATAATTAAAGCATCTGTCCAGACCGGTTTTTCTGCCAGTCTGGAAAAAGTTTCTTGAGGATTAATAAATACCCCTAAAAATCTTTGACCTGAATTCATATCCAGACTCCCTTCAATTCTTCCTTCTCAATCAATCCGTCTCTTAGACGGATGATACGCTGGGCTTGAGCAGCCACTTCATGGTCGTGGGTAACCATTATAATGGTATTGCCATTTTCATGAATCTTATGAAAAAGCTTTAGGATTTCCTGTCCCGTCCTGGAATCTAAATTGCCGGTCGGTTCATCAGCCAGAAGAATGGCTGGATCATTGACCAGAGCCCGAGCAATGGCCACCCGCTGTCTTTCTCCTCCTGAAAGCTCAGCTGGCAGATGGTACATTCTGTCTTTCATTTCTACCATTTCTAAGGCTCGACGGGCTTTTTCTTCTCTTTCTTCTTTACTCGCTCCGGCGTAAATTAAAGGCAGCTCCACATTTCTAAAAGCATTGGCTCTGCCCAACAGATTAAATACCTGGAAAACAAAACCAATTTCTTTGTTCCGAATGTAGGCCAGTTCATCCTCGGAAAAGCTACTGACGAGCTGGCCATTAAGATAATATTCGCCAGAAGTTGGAGTATCCAGACATCCCAATATGTTCATTAAAGTAGACTTACCAGAACCGGAAGGGCCCATAATAGCTACAAATTCATTTTTTTTGATTGTCAGGCTTATACCTTTAAGAGCTTCAACCTGCTGCTTATCAAGCTGATAGATTTTGGTCAGGTTATTAGTCAGAATAATTTCATTATCTGCCGGAGAAACCATCATTTATTCCTTTCCACTTTTAGCAGACTCCCATCTTTGAGATCCCGCAGAGCTGAGTAAGGGCCGGTGATTATTTCCTGACCTTCGCCTAAGCCCGATTCAATTTCTACCATCATTCCACCCATAATGCCTTTTTTTACTGGCTGGAATTTGGCCCGGTTGTTTTCCACAATAAAAATTCCCTCTTCTTCTTTTTTCTGATTGTTGCTGCTGGCTTCTTTTTCTCCCTGAGCTTGAGGGATTTCTCTAAGCACCAGAGCAGCAATGGGCACAGCCAGGACATTTTTCTTTTCTGCCACGATGATATCAGCCGAAGCCGATAAACCGGGTTTTAAATGCTGAGCGGTATTTTCCAGAGTTATTTTTACTTTAAAATTTCTTGATTCCTGAGAGCCAATGGTAGTTTTTTCCAGAGCTGAGCTGCCGATTTCTGTCACCTTTCCCCAAAAAAGCTGATCAGGAAAAGCATCTACTTTGACTTTGGCTGTTTGTCCGAGCTTGACGTTGATCACATCAGTTTCATCCACTTCTACTTCAACTTCCATGACTGAGAGATCGGCAATGGTGAGTAAGATTGTGCCGGGATTGTTCATTGTGCCAACGATAGCTACCTCGCCTTCCTCCACCCGCAGGCTGGTAACTATCCCGTCAATGGGAGAAATATAGGTTGTTTTTTGCAGGTCATCCAGAGAACTTTTCAAATTAGCCTCGGCTTGTTTGATCTGGTAATTTAGTGATTGAAGAGAAGCTGAGGAAACTTCATATTGAGCTTGAGCCACCTCTAACTGGTCTTTTGAAATCAGGGCACTATCATAAAGCTGTTTCTGGCGCTGAAAATAATTTTTGTCGCGGCGGTACTGAGCCTCAACTTTAATTAATTCAGCTTTGAGCTGATTAATGGTAGCTCTATAACGTTCAACCTGAGCCTCAAAGTAAGTTGGGTCAATTTGCAGCAGGAAATCACCTGCTTTTACTTCCTGCCCTTCTTTTACTCCGATTTTAATGACTCTTCCGGCGACCAGAGCACTGATATTAATATTTTTTTTGGGCCTGACTTCCCCGGAAGCTGAAATTACAGAGGTTATATCCTGCTTTTTTACCTTCTCTACTGTAACCCTGATGGCTTTCTCCCTTGATGCTCTGAGATTTAAAATAATGATTATGGCGATAACAGCTATAATAGCCAGAAAAAAAATAACTCTTTTTTTCTTGCCAGATTTCTTTTTTTCTATCATTTAAGACCTTCCTCAATCACCTGGTTCTGATTAATTATACCTTATTTTACGAATATTTAGAGGAAAAGTTTAATAGTTGCTTAAAGAAGGACATACTGATAATATTTTGATATGGAAGATTATAAAAAATTCCTGAAAATTGCCAGAAAAGCAGCCATAAAAGCTGGAGATTTTCTTCTTGAGGGTCTGAACCAAAAGAAGCAGATTGATTTTAAAGGACAGGTGGATCTGGTAACTACCTTCGACCGAGAATCGGAAGAATTGATATACGAGGAGTTAAGCCAAGCTTTCCCCGAAATGAGTTTTTTGGCGGAGGAAGTCATCAGGAAGGATAATAATTCCGACTACTGCTGGATAATTGATCCCCTTGATGGAACTACCAATTTTGCCCATAATTTACCCATTTTTTGTGTTTCTATTGCTTTATCCTTCGGGCCGGAAGTGATAGTTGGAGTTGTCTACGATCCTAACAGAAAGGAGATTTTTTCTGCGGTGAAAGGCGAAGGGGCCTTTCTTAACAATCAGCGGATAAGGGTCTCAGAAACAACTGAATTGGATAAAAGCCTCCTGGCCACTGGCTTCCCTTATGATGTTAGAACCAGTCCGGATAATAATATAAATCATTTCTCCAGCTTTGCAGTGAAAGCCCAGGCTATCAGGCGTTGCGGCTCGGCTGCTCTTGACCTGTGTTATGTGGCTTGTGGGCGGTTTGATGGTTTCTGGGAAATGAAGCTAAAACCATGGGATCTGGCTGCTGGCTCCCTTCTGGTTAAAGAAGCTGGTGGCCTGACTACTGATTTTTATGGACAGGATTTTGAGCTTTCCAGCCCAGATATTGTCGCCAGTAACGGACGCATCCATCAATCAATGCTGGAAATTATCCGTATGAACTTAGTAAAATAATAAGGCTTTATAAAATTCATTAGGAAAATTCATTAAGAAAAGCAGGGTAAAGAATTAAAGCAGATATGAGAGGTAAAAATTTTAAAAGAATTAGGTCATTTTTACTTGCTTTGCTGCTAATTGCTCCTTTAATGATGTTTTCTGACCACTTTACTTCCTTGCTTCCTGGAGATTCTCCTTTGCTTTTAAAAGAGTTAGAGGTGCCAGCAGCGGCGGGCTGGGTCGACACCGGTCTTGCTGTTAAGGAAGGTGAAAAATATGAATTTAAAGCTTCAGGGACAATCTCCTGTCAGAAAGGAAATCCTGTAGCCAATTGCGGTCCAGAAGGACTTGACCTTCAAACTGTCCAGCAACCTCTGACCGATCGTAATCTGGGAGCACTGATTGGCAAAGTGGTGAAAGTTATAGGGGTAAGGAAAGATGAGGAAACAGGGGAAGAAATAAAGGAAGAGGTAGAAAAGGTGTTTTATATTGGAGAAAAGGCCGAAGTGGAGATGCCCCTTGAAGGCCAGCTTTACTTAGGAGTAAATGATAACGTTTATGCCGATAATGATGGAAAATTTGTGGTTAGAATTTTTAAAAAAGAATAAGAAGACCCTGCTAACAGGATTTAAATCATAAAATCCGGCTTAAGTCTTAAAAGCTTGAGGAAGGGTGGATTCATTCGGTGCTTGGATGGCTACCCAGGAATTTTTCCATAAATTGGGTGGTATAATTGCCATTGACAAAATCGTTGCTGGACAGAATATTGAGCAACAAAGGAATATTTGTTTTTATACCAACAATGGTAGTTGTTTCCAGAGCAGCTTTCATTTTGGAAATTGCCAGGATGCGGGTTGGAGCATAGGCGATAATTTTAGCCAGTAACGAATCATAGTATGGCGGTATTTCCCAGCCAGCATAGGCGGCTGAATCAACTCTGATGCCCTCACCTCCTGGGAAAACCAAAAAGTCGATTTTCCCTGGGGAGGGAATAAAAGTTTCCGGGTCTTCGGCATTTATACGACATTCGATAGCGTGCCCGCGCATTTCCAGGCCAACCGGGAAGTTGACTTTTTCTCCGGCTGCCACCCGAATCTGAGCTTTAATCAGGTTGATTCCATAAACCATTTCGGTTATGGGATGCTCCACCTGAACCCGGGTATTGGCTTCCATAAAATAAAATCGCTTTTTCTCATCTACCAGAAATTCAAATGTTCCCAGGCTCTGGTAACCAATTTCTTCGGCCGCATCCTGAGCCGCTTTTATCATCTTCCGCCTGGTTCTTTCGTCAATGAAGGGGGAAGGTGTTTCTTCAATAATTTTCTGATATTTGCGCTGCACGCTGCATTCGCGTTCGCCAAAAGCAATGACGTTGCCTTTATGATCGCCAATTATTTGAATCTCAATGTGGTGTGCTCCAGTAATATATTTTTCAAGATAGAGGGATGGGTCGCCAAAAGCCGCTTTAGCTTCATTCTGGGCCATAGGGAAGTTATCCTCAAGCTCAGAAGGAGTGCGGCATATTCTCATTCCTTTTCCTCCGCCGCCGGCAGCAGCTTTAATGATTACTGGATAGCCTATCTTATGAGCAACTTTTTTGGCTTCATTGACATCTTGCAGAATGACATCACTACCCGGGACCACGGGCAGGCCTGCCTTTTTCATTGTCTGGCGGGCTTTGTTCTTATCTCCCATCAGCCTGATGATTTCTGGCGATGGACCGATGAAAACGTAGCCAGAGTTCTGACAGATTTCCGCAAACTTAGCATTTTCAGCCAGAAAGCCGTAGCCGGGATGGATGGCTTCGGCTTTGGTAATCTCGGCCGCACTGAGAATATTCGGGATGTTAAGGTAACTGTCAGAGGCCTTAGCCGGACCAATACAGATGGCCTCATCCGCCAGTATGGCATGGAGAGAATTCCGGTCGGCTTCCGAAAAGACAGC